>ENA-ORXM01000687-ORXM01000687.1-marine-metagenome-genome-assembly--contig:-NODE-687-length-55426-cov-7.728649_pt1 | contig 55426 bp, 58 predicted proteins | sample MGYA00237867_ERZ511480 | MGnify/ENA primary metagenome ERZ511480 (study PRJEB26309, sample SAMN06266103) | marine metagenome | isolation source: Algal blade | place: United Kingdom:Sidmouth, United...
AGATGCCAGCAACTCGCGGCTTCATCATCGCTGCTGCGGGTCGACACGACTTCCCTATTCCACACTGGAGTCTGGACCGGCAACCACCCAGCCGCCAGCTGGCAATGACTGCCGAAGCCTCGGGCGCCAAGGTCGAACGAATCTTCAAACTGGATGCGCTGTCCTACATCGGCGAAGACAAGGCAGGCGAGATGGCTGCGCAATCAGGACAAATGCCACTGCCCATCGTTGGGCTACCCGACGACGTGGCGAAGGTGCGGGGCAAGATCAGTTCCACGATTTCTCGGCCAGACAATCCGGGTTAAGACGACGCCAAAGCGACAGAAAGCAAGCATGGGATCCAACGACGAGGGTCAAAGGTCAGCAAGGTCGAGCTACGAGAAGTGAAGTCCTGGCAAGATCTCAAGAAGGCCTATACCGACTCCTTCAAGCCATTGCTCGCAGACCTTGCCTACCAAGCACGCTCGGCATGGGAAATCGATGACCTCGTTCGAGAGTTCGGCGAGGGCATCTACACCGGCCAGACGATGCGTGTGGCCCTACTCGAGCGTGAAGCGGCCGCTGAAGTTTCAGGTGAGGGCGCTCATCTCGTAGAGGTTCGTCTTGTCGAGGGAGACAACGCAGCACCGAGCATCGAGATTGCAGTTGCCGACAAGGCCCTCGACCAGGAGGTCTCCTTTGAATTGCACATTGTGTACGGCAGCGGAATGCGCGAGGACCTGCGCTTCTTTGCTGTATCGCCGACCACTCGTACCAACAGCAAAGCCGACAGTGGACTATCTATCTTCGAGGAGCAAGGACAGTGACCTATACCTACTATTGGGCCGACGGCAGCGTCTCGAACCAGCCATACAACCAATTCACCGACAGCTCAGGCTGTGCCATTGGATGTGGTGGCTTGGCGTGGACGATTCTTTTCTGCTGGGGCGATCATCAGGCCGGCAACGGCAACTCCTACTGGGCTCCACGATGGGGTCTGTACCGCCAAGACGGGGGACGCGGCGCCAACGTCGTTGCCCCAACAACACAGACGGCGGGTGTTGACAACGTGGTCACTGAGATTCACGACGACGTGGCGACCTTTTGTATCACCGGCCAAGGTGCCACCTTCCCGTGGGACATGGACCAGGCACGCAACTACCTGTCTGGTCGAACCGGAACCACGTTGACCACGCACTTCAACAGCTTTGGGGTGGGCGAACCGACACTTCGCGAGTACGCCCGAGACTCGATCCGCGACCGTGGTACTCCTGCGGTCATTGGGACCGGCTGGCTCAGTCACTACCCGGTGGCATACGGCTATGCCTGGCAGTCACGAGTGGTGCGGAAGTGCTTCGTCTTCTGCTGGAACGAGACGGTCTACGATCGCTTCTTCTATGTGAACCAAGGCTGGGGTGGGGCCGGAAACGACTGGGTAGCTGCCAGCACCTGGTTCGCTGGCGAAATCCACCCTTAGCGCTGGAGGATCGCTCCGTCCGTGGGCGGGCATCGCTGCTAAAGCATTGGCTCGACTGCTGGAGGCGATCGAACGATCACCTCCAGCTCGAGCGCTAGTCCACCTGCCCGTTTTGATGAGCAGGGGGCCTTTGCGCTGCGACGGCTATCATCTGACGATGTCGTCGTCGCTATGGGACCAGCTGGAGCCACTGCTCGCACGGGTCGAAAAACCCGCCCGCTACATCGGCTGCGAAGACGGCGCCATCACGCCCGAGTACACCAATGGTGTGGTCAGCTGGCTGCTGGCATATCCCGATACCTACGAGATCGGGTTGCCGAATCAGGGTTTGCAGATCCTGTACGAAATTTTGAACGAGCGCGACGACGCCGTTGCCGAGCGCTCTTATGCACCGTGGACCGACCTCGAAGCCGAGATGCGAGCCCATGGCCTGCCATTGTTCTCGGTCGATACCCATCGCTCGGCCCGCGACTTCGACGTCATTGCTTTCAACCTGTCGTCCGAACTGGTCTACACGAACGTTCTGAACTGCATCGATCTTGCCGGTGTGCCGGTCCGCGCCGCCGAACGTGACCACACCCATCCCATCGTCGGTGCCGGTGGCCATGCCACCTTCAACCCCGAACCCATGGCTGATTTCTTCGACTGGGTCGGGCTTGGCGACGGCGAAGAAATCGTGGGCGACGTCACCGCAGTGGTCAAGGCGTGGAAAGACTCCGGCAGCACCGACCGCGAACAGGTCTTGCGCGAGATGTCGAAAATTCAAGGCGTGTACGTGCCCTCGATGTACAACGCAAAGTTCGCCGCCACAGATGGCAGCTTCGAACACACGCCGGTGCTCGAATCGATTACGCCTCGATTCGACGACGTGCCCGAGGTGGTCGAGAAGCGCACGGTCGCCGACCTCGCCGACTGGCCCTATCCCAAGAATCAGCTCGTTCCCTTGACCGAAGTCGTACACGATCGCCTCAGTGTCGAAGTCTTTCGTGGCTGCACCCGAGGTTGCCGTTTCTGCCAGGCCGGCATGATCACCCGACCCGTGCGCGAACGCCCTGCCGAGCAGGTTCGCACCATGATCCAAGACGGCGTGCGCCGCACCGGCTACGACGAAGTTGCTCTGACCTCGCTGTCCACGGCCGACTTCAGCGGCATTGTCGATGTGGTCAAGGCCACCATCGACGACGAAGAAATGGGCTGCAACGACGTTTCGGTTTCACTGCCGAGCCTGCGGGTCGATGCTTTCACCGTCGGTATCGCCGCCGAATTGCAGCGTGGCCGCCGTTCCGGCTTGACCTTTGCGCCCGAGGCCGGCACGTGGCGTATGCGGCAGGTGATCAACAAGCTGATCACCGAAGAAGACCTGTACTCGTCGGTCGAAGGGGCGTTCTCACAGGGCTGGCGCCGAGTCAAGCTCTACTTCTTGACCGGGCTGCCGACCGAGACCGACGAAGACACCCTGGGTATAGCCGAGCTCGGTCGTAAGTGCGTCGAGATCGGCCGCAAGTACACCAACTCGGCATCGGTGACCGTGTCGGTCGGTGGGTTCGTGCCCAAGCCGTTCACGCCATTCCAGTGGTTTGGCCAGAACACCATCGAAGAACTGAACCGCAAGATTTATCTGCTTCGCGATGAAACGAAGAAGACCAAAGGCTTGCAGATGAAATGGCATGATCCCAAGGCGACCTTCGTCGAAGGCATGCTGACCCGAGGCGACCGTCGCCTGGGACCTGTTATCGAACAGGTGTGGCGCGAAGGCGGCACGTTCCAAGAGTGGAGCGAGCACTTCGACGTCGAAAAGTGGGACCAAGCAATGGCCGATGCCGGCCTGTCGGTTGAGTTCTTCACCTACCGGCACCGAGAAGAAGACGAAGTCTTCCCCTGGGATCATCTCAATGCCGGACTTCACAAGGACTTCCTCTGGCACGACTGGCGCGATGCGCTCGACGAGTTGGGCCTCGAGGATTGCCGGTGGACGCCTTGCTACGACTGTGGCGCGTGTACCGGTTATGGAATCGAGCATGTGGTTGCCTCGGCAACACCCCCAGCGGGTGGAAGCCAGGGCACCGGCCAGGATCTCGCCCGAGGGCATGAGATTCCGGTCGACCTCATTGCTCGACCCCTGAGTAGAACGTGACTTGCTCGGACCGCAGACGGGCAAGCCGTTACCCAGCGTTTTGGCGAGGTCCAAGCCAAAAGGCGTACTACCCATGACCCCGCCGCGTAAACCGCAGGTTCGTCTGCGGTACTCAAAGCTGGGCAAACTGCGGTTCACGAGCCATCGAGATATGGCTCGCATTTGGGAACGCTCCGTGCGTCGGCTGCAACTGCCGATTGCCTACAGCGAGGGCTTCTCGCCCCGAGCGAAATTGTCGTTCGGGCTTGCGCTGCCGACCGTGTTCGAATCGCAAGCCGAATTCGTCGACCTGACGTTCAACGAAATCGTCCCGGTTGACACCCTGCCAGAACAACTGACCACCGTCCTTCCTCAGGGCGTCACGGTCACCGGCGCGGTCGCGCTACAGGGCAAGGTCGTTTCGCTTCAGGAAACGGTCGAAGCCACCAGTTGGTCGCTGTTTGTCGACGGCGACCAGAACGAGCTCCAGGTATGGTCCCAGGACCTGCTTGCAGCCGATGAATTGCTCGTAACCCGCGAGCGCAAGGGCAAAAGCAGCACCGACGACGTGCGTCCTGCCGTATTGGCAGTCGATGTGCGTCAGAACACCGACACCGAGGTGCCGGCCGCTGTAGAGATCTACGCCGAATTGGCAACCAAGCCCCGAGCGCTCCGTCCTCTCGAGTTTCTCGACATCAATACGCCGAACCTCACGCTCAAGCGTGGTCGGCGAATCAACCAATTTGTGACGCCGGTTGGCGCCCGACTCGATCCTCTCGATGTCGGTGCAGCCGAGGCGTTACTCGACGCAGAGCTTGCGTCATGAGAAGGAGAACCAGCCATGTCAGACTCATCAGGGTCAGAGGCATCACAATCAGATAGGTCGTCATCTGACGGCGGCGGTAATAACCGCAATCGCAACAGAAATCGCAACCGTGGCGGAAAAAATCGCGGTGACAACAGCAACGGCGCTCAGAACAAGCCAAAGATCGGCGACTCTCGCCCGGCCCCCGATCGCAACGACAATGTAGGTCAGGGCGGTGCGAACAGGAGCGGCGGCAATCACGGCGGCCGTAATGGCGGTGACAACAACCGCCGGGGCAACAACCGCGGCGACAACAACCGCGGCGACAACAACAGCGGTACCAACCGCAGCCGGAATCAGAACAGCAATCAAGGTAACGGCAATCAGAACAACAACCAGGGCGACAGTAATGGCGACGGTAAACGCCGTCGTCGCCGTGGTGGCCGAGGTCGGGGCCGAGGTCGCCAACCACAAGAACTGGTCAGCGTAGAACTCGACGAAGCCACCATGGCCAAGCGCCGGGGCAAGGAACGCGACGGGCGGCCAATTGGCCGTTACCTGATGGCGGTGCATGTGCACAACGACACCCGCCATATTGCCATTCTCGAGGGACGCACCCTCATCGAGTACTACGTCTCGCGCCCCACCGATGACGTCACCCAGATCCACGGCAACGTCTACATGGGCCGAGTACAGAACGTGCTGCCTGGCATGGAAGCCGCCTTCATCGATATCTCGACACCCAAGAACGCCGTTCTCTACCGCGGTGACGTGCAATACGACCCCAAGGAGTTCGAAGGCTCTCGAGGCGCACCGCGAATCGAGCAGATGCTCAAGGCCAAGCAGATGATTCTGTGCCAGGTGGTCAAGAACCCAATCGCTCACAAGGGCGCCCGACTCACACAAGAAGTGTCGCTTCCCGGCCGGTTCGTCGTGCTGGTGCCAAACAGCGACACCTACGGCATCTCCAAGCGTCTGCCCGACAAAGAGCGCAAGCGCCTGCGTGCGATCCTCGACGGCATCAAGCCGAAAGAACATGGTGTGATTGTTCGCACGGCTGCAGAGAACGTGACCCAAGAAGAACTCGAGCGCGACGTCGCCCGCCTGTTGAACCAGTGGGAAGTCATCGTCGACGACTCCAAGAAGCAGGGCGCCCCTCGCCTGCTCAATCGTGAGCCCGATCTCGCGGTGCGCCTGATCCGCGAAGAGTTCACCAAGGATTTCCGAGGCGTTGTGATCGACGATCGCACCCTGTTCGAAGAAGTCAGCGGTTACATGGATGCCGTGACCCCTGCGCTGGCTGATCGCATCGAACACTACGACCCGGTCTCAGAAGGCATCGATCTGTTCGAGCGCCACCATGTCTATGAGCAGCTCCAGAAGGCCCTCGACAAGAAGGTGTGGCTGCCTTCGGGTGGTTCGCTGATCATCGAGCACACCGAGGCGCTCACGGTGATCGATGTGAACACCGGCAAGAACGTTGGTTCGTCGAACCTCGAGGACACCGTCTTCAGGAACAATCTCGAAGCGGCTCGCGAGACCGCTCGTCAGCTGCGGCTGCGAGATATCGGCGGCATCATCGTGATCGACTTCGTCGACATGGAGAACCGCAAGAACCGAGCCGAAGTCATCCGCGTCTTCCGTGAAGAACTGGCGCTGGACAAGACCCGCACGCAGGTCTACGACATCTCCGACCTGGGACTGGTCGAGATGACCCGCAAACGGATCGGTGAAGGCCTGCTCGAATCGGTCAGCACTGGCTGTTTCACCTGCGAGTCCAATGGCCTGTTGTTCGATGACACGCTCTTCGGCCACCGCCAGGCCATCCCCGGCCCCAGCGTGTCCCAAGTCACCAAGCCCGAGTAGCCCCTGCGTTTCTGAACCGTTTGGCGCGATTATTCGCCCGTTTGGTTCAGAAAGCTTGTTGGGTCGACGGGTCAGAAACAGTTTCCAGTCAGTTAGAGTGTCGCAGTTATGTATGCAGTAGTCGCCACTGGCGGAAAACAGTACAAGGTCGAGCAAGGCCAGGTACTCGAGGTCGAACGTGTTGGTGCCATTGGCAGCGACGTCGATCTTCGCCCCGTACTCGTAGTTGATGGATCGACCGTATTGTCGACCCCCACAGACCTTGCAGGTGCCTCGGTTTCGGCCAAGGTCCTCGACGAGATCAAGGGCCCCAAGATCAACGGCTTCGTGTACAAGAATGCCAGCAACAACCGTCGTCGGTGGGGTCACCGCCAGACGCTCGCTCGCATCGAAATCACCGGAATCTCGAAGGGATAACGCCATGTCAAAGACCAAAGGTGGCGGTTCCACACGGAACGGCCGTGATTCAAACGCCCAGCGCCTCGGCGTTAAGGTGTACGACGGCACCACCGTCACGGCCGGTTCGATCATCGTTCGCCAGCGTGGCACCAAGTTCCACCCCGGCGTGAACGTGGGCAAGGGCAAAGACGACACCCTCTTCGCCACCGCCGATGGCAAGGTCAAGTTCGGCTCCCGCCATGGCCGCAAGACGGTCAACATCTTGACCGACTGACTGATTGACTGATCCGTCCGGATCACCAAAGTCGTTCGAAACCCGCTGGCTCCGGCCAGCGGGTTTCGTCGTTCTGTGGCGTCAACGCCTGCTCAGTACCCGGCGCACATACGGGTCCGCAGCTCGTCCAAACGTCGTCCGGAACGGGCGAGTTGTTGCAATGTCGCCTTGGCTTCGGATCTGGCGATGCGCCTCCCAGTGGGCGGCAAACTCCGCGAACGCCCGGTCGAAGTCCACTTGATGGCACGCAACAATTTCCTCGTAGCGGCGGGCGACGACCAGAAACTCTCGGGCCCGAGTGACCTCGGGGGCGGAGCGGTCGCGGAGCACCGCCACGGCTCCCGAGCCGGACCCAGCTCACGCCGGCAGGCGAACTGTTGCTGGCTCACGCCGCGAACCTGACGAGCGGCGTCGAGGAAGCCGAGCGCGAGCTCGACCGCTTTGCTCGCGGGATCTCGGGCCGACTCGTGGTGAGCACATTCCTGCTGCGTTGTGCCGTCTCTATGAAGAAGCGCCTGGAGTCGACGTGTCGCTGGTCGAACAAGATGTCAATCAGGACTTCGGGCGGGCGGCGCTGCTTCGTGGCGACATCGATTTCGGCTTCGCCATTGGCGAGGTGGCCGATGACTTCGAGTCGATCTATCTCGGCGCTGATCCGCACGCGGGCCGTTGTCGATCTGGTTTATCCACCCGGCACCGTCTCGATCGAGTCGCTGTCAGGAGCCCCGGTCGTGGGGCAACCAGCCGAAGACAGCTGCGGTCTGATCATCGATCGTCAGCTCGAACGTCTGGGTGTCACGCCGCACTATGGGTTTCGTTCCCACGACAACGGCGTGGTGCAGGGCATGGTGGGTGCCGGAATGGGGGTGGCCATCATGCCTCTCTTCAGCGTGGATATCCATGACCGCGCCACGTCGATTCGCACGACAGAACCAGCACTTGCCCCACGAGACCTTTCGATTGTGTGGGGCCAAGGCCGTACCCTGTCGCCGCTTGCCAAGAAGTTTGCGAACATCGTGGCTGAGGTGTGCGCTGATCTCTTGGCGCAGCTGGAATCTCCTGGTGTCGAAGCGGTCTAGGTCCCTCTGTCTAGGTCTCTGTGTCTAGGCGCTGCGGGGCAGTGCACTGGGTTCCCAGCCCAGGTGTTCTACTGCCAGGTTCAGCGCGAAGCGGTCCGTCATGCCGCTCACATAGCGCACGGCGGCGGCGGTGATGTCGTCGGTGTCGGCGGTGAGAATGGAGCCGTCGCCAATATGCGACGGATGCAGAATCAGCCATTCGGTGAGTTGCTGCAGCAGGGAGATAACGCTGGCTGCTTGCTCTTGAGCTGCGGGCCGCAGGTAGATGCGGTCGTAGTTGAACGCCCGGAATGCGGCCAGCGCATCGGCGGTTGTCTGGTCGAGCCCGATCGCGCCTGCGGCTGCCGATGCGTCGACCATCGATGTGATGAACCCGTGCAGCTGCAACCGTCGATCACTGCCGACGATGTCGGTGACCGACGGAGGCAGGTCGCCTTCGCCGACAATGTTGGCCGACACTGCATCTTCGAAGTCGTGGCAGACATAGGCAATGCGGTCGGCCCAGGCGACGACTTCGCCCTCGGGCGTCTGCGGTGCGGGCCGGTTCCAGCTGTGGTTGCGAATGGCGTCGACCGTTTCGTGGCACAGGTTCAGATGTTTGAGCACCACATCGGCTCCGTAGACCGCATGGTGGTAGCCGCCGGGCACGAATGGGCTGAGTGCATCTTCTGACGCATGGCCAGCCGGGCCATGGCCGCAGTCGTGTCCCAGCGCGGCAGCTTCGGTCAAGGCCACGTTGAGCCCCAGAGGGCGAGCGATGCTGACCGCCACCTGGGCGACTTCGATTGCATGCGTCAGTCGATTACGTAAATGATCGTTGTCGGGTGCAATGAACACCTGACACTTGCCGGCCAAGCGGCGGAAAGGCTTGCTGTGCTTGATTCGGTCGAGATCGCGTTCGAAGCAGGTGCGGAAGCGGTCGGGCTCTTCGGCGACAACTCGCATGCCGGCACCCTCGGCTCGGGTGGCCCCGCTCGCCATAGCGACGTGCTGGGTGTCTTCTCGGGCGCCGCGTTCGGGCGGTGTGGTCGTGTTGTCAGCAAACGGGATCGCCCGATGGGCGGCCACCAGTGCGTCATTGCATGCCATGGGTGCAATCCTAACGATGCCCACTGACAACGACGGGCGCTAGTCCATCAGCACGGTCAGGTTCACGAGTGCAGTGTCATCGACATCGATTTGCTCGTCCTTGCGCACGGCCTTCTTGATCGGCAACACAAAGCACCCGATCTTCGAGTCGGGAAATACCGACGTGCGCCAGCGGGTCTCGCCGATGCTGACCTCGACGCGTACCGAGCCGAATCCACCTGGATTCGGCGCGACCTCGTGGATCTCTTCGGATTCGTCTTCGGGCACCGTCACGAACACCCAACTGCCCGCATTGTGGAGCCACAGCTCAGCGTCGAATGTGAACGTCGGATCCACTCGTGTGACCGTAGCTCGCCAGTGATGTGTATCTTCTGGGTCTGACCCAGATGATACGGCTCAGCTTCGAAAGTGGAGGTCGGATCCAGTCGTGTGGCCGTAGCTGGCCAGGGTGTCGACCAACGTCTGTTGAAGCGGGTCCAGCTGTGGGGCACGTCGGGATCGCTGCAGGTCGAACACGACGGCGCGTGGATCGACGTGGAGCCGATCGCAGATGCGCTGGTCGTAAACACCGGCGACATGATGCAGGTCTGGTCGAATGACCGGTATCAAGCGGCGCTGCACCGCGTGGCGCCTCGCACGAACGCCGAGCGCTTCTCGTTGCCGTACTTCTTCAATCCGAGCTACTCCACCAGCTACCAACCGCTGCCCGGATCGATAGCACCGGGCGATGATGCGCACTATCGCCCGATCAACTGGGGTGACTTCCGACAGGCTCGGGCCGACGGCGACTTCGCGGACTATGGCGCCGAAGTGCAGATCGGCGACTTCCTGATAACCGTCTCCTAGACTTGGTGGAGTGAGTCAGAGCCAATTTGTCGACGAGTGCTCAGTCAATTTCCGCGGCGGTGACGGCGGCGCAGGCTGCGTGTCGTTCCGTCGAGAAGCCATGGTGCCCAAGGGCGGGCCCGACGGTGGCGATGGCGGCAAAGGCGGCGATGTCTGGCTGGTGGCCGACCACAACGTCGCATCGTTGCTGGCCTTTCGAGACCATCCGCACCGGCGAGCCGAGAACGGCAAGCACGGCTCGGGTCAGAAGAAGCACGGCAGTTCGGGCGCAGATTTCGAGGCCAAGGTGCCCATCGGCACGATCGTCAAGGATTTCGAGGACGGCTCGGTTCTGGTCGACCTGGCCAATCACGGCGACCGTTGGCTGGCTTCGGCCGGTGGCGCCGGCGGTCGCGGCAATGCTCGGTTCCTCTCGAACACGCGTCGTGCGCCCAAGTTCGCCGAACAGGGCGAAGCCGGTGCCGAAGACTGGGTCCGTCTCGAGCTCAAGCTCTTGGCCGACATTGCACTGGTTGGCTTTCCCAACGCAGGCAAGAGCACGTTGATATCTCGCATTTCACGAGCCAAGCCGAAGATCGCCAACTACCCCTTCACCACGCTGGAACCCAACCTGGGTGTCGTGCAACTCGACGACTTCGACTTCGTCGTGGCCGACATTCCCGGGCTGATCGAGGGGGCGCACGAAGGCAAGGGACTTGGCCACCAGTTCTTGCGCCATGTCGAACGCGCCCGGGCGCTGGTGGTCTTGGTGGACCTGGCGCCCATGGATGGCCGCAGTGCCCAAGATCAGGTCGACGTGCTACTTCATGAGCTCGCCGAATATCAACCTGACCTGATCGACCGTCCCCGTCTGATCGTGCAGGCCAAAGCCGACGTCGCCCAGATCGAACCCCACCCCGAGTGGTTGCAGTTCTCGTCGATCACGAATCTCAACATGGACACGCTGATCGGCCATCTGGCCGAGCTGGCCAAAGAGGGTCGAGCCGACGTCGAAGCGGCAACCTCTGCTCCCACGGTGCACCGTCCCGTGGCTGAGTCGGTCACCGTTGGTCGAGCCGAAGACGGATCGTGGGAAGTCCTTGGGCGCCAGGCCGAACGTGCCGTGTCCCTCAACGATCTCACCGATCTCGACGCGCTTGCGTATGTGCATGATCGTCTTGCGGGTCTCGGCGTCGACAAGAAGCTGGCCAAGGCAGGCGCAAAGCAGGGCGACAAGGTGCGCATTGGAGATCTCGAGTTCGAGTACGACGAGTCGATTCTGTGACCGAACCCGCCGACGTGCGAACGATCGTGGTCAAAGTCGGCACATCGTCCATCACCAAAGAGGGCAGCGCCGCTCTCGACGATGCGTGCATCGCCAAGCTGTGCTCCGACATCGCCGATGTGCGCGCACTGGGCCATCGAGTCGTGCTGGTCTCGTCGGCCGCCATCGCGGCTGGCATGGCCAAGCTGGGCCTCGACGAACGACCTCGGGCTTTCGACTCGTTACAGGCGCTGAGCGCCGTTGGGCAAATCGAGCTCATGCGGGTCTATGACGAACAGTGTGAGGCACTGGGCTTTCACTGTGGTCAGGTGCTGTTGGCGCCCCCCGACTTCTTCGATCGAGCCCGTTATCTACGAGCTCGTTCATGTATCGAAAGCCAACTCGCCCTCGACGTTTTGCCGATCGTGAACGAGAACGACGCCGTGGCCGACGATGCCATCAGATTCGGCGACAACGACCGCATTGCTGCGCTGGTCGCTCACCTGGTGCATGCGGATTTATTGGTGTTGCTGACCGATACCCAGGGATTGCTGACGGCTGACCCTCGTGTCGACGACGATGCGTCACTGATCGAGGAGATCCGCAGCGTTGATCGCGAGTTCGAACTCATGGCTGGTAGCGCGGCGTCCGCGATGTCCCAGGGTGGAATGGCATCGAAACTGTCCGCAGCAAAGATCGCATCATGGTCCGGCGTCGAGACCATCATCGCTGCGGCCCACCGCCCCCATGTGCTCCGCGACGCTGCCACCGAGATGACCGGTGTGGGCACACTCGTGCGGGCGCGCCACGAACGGTTGAGTGCGCGCAAACTCTGGATTGCGTTCGCGCTGCAGTCACATGGCCAGCTGCAGGTCGATGCCGGCGCCAAACACGCCCTTATCGATCGTGGGTCTTCTCTACTGGCAGTCGGGCTCACCGGCGTGGCCGGCGAGTTCGTCGCTGGCGATGCCGTAGAGGTCGCCGGCCATGACGGGTTGGTATTCGCCAAAGGTCTCGCCAGTGTCAGCTCTGACGAAGCCGCCAGCTCGATCGGGGAGCAAGCCGTCGAGATCGTGCATCGAGATGACTTCGTGGTCACCCCCGTGTCTGTCGACTCTTGAGACCCACGCCGCGGAGCTGCCCCACGAATGGGGTACTTGTGGCCACTCAATCTCAGACGCGCTACCGTCTGGTTGTCAATAGCACCCTTAGGAGTCATCCATGGCCGGCAAGTTCGTTCTCAAGAGCTCAAAGGGCGGCAAGTTCCGCTTCAATCTGTGCGCAGGCAACGGTCAGGTGATTCTCACGAGCGAGGCCTACAACACCAAGAAGTCTGCTCTGAATGGGATTGCCTCGGTTGGTAAGAACTGCTCGAACGAGAAGTGTGTCGATCGCAAGGTGGCCAAGAACGGCAAGCCGTTCTTCAACCTGAAGTCCACCAACGGTCAGGTCATTGGCAAGAGCCAGATGTACGCATCGAATGCGGCCATGGAAAAGGGCATTCGATCGGTGGCGAAAAACGGCGGGTCACGAGTCGACGATCAGACCTGATCGCTTCCTCCTCGAACGTTGATCGGTGCCCCCGCAGTGCGGGGGTATCGATCGCTTTGGCTCGTAGCTGGTCGGCGGAGCCTCAGGCGGCTTGGCCCTCAGAAGGCTTGGTGCAACACGAGCATGGCCCCGAGTAGAGCCATGCCGAGCCCGCCGATCTGAGAGAGCCGCTGCTGACCACCTTCGGTCAGTCGGTTGCCGAGCTCGGACGCAGCCAGACCCAGGGCAGGGTGCCATACGCTCGAAGCAATCAGCACGCCCATCGTGAACAGAGCGAGCTGTGTCATGTCCGACGCGAATGGCATGGCAGCCAACATTGCAATCCAGCCGCCGAGTGCCGTCGGGGTCAGGCTGGTGAGCATGAAGAATGAACGCCCGGGCCGATGCATTCGTTCCACCGACGCCGAGACCGCCGTTGGTCGCAACGCCAGCAGCGCACCGAGCGCAATCAATAGCGAGGCTGCTGCGATCTGGGTGGTCGAGAAGACGCGATCGGGGAGCGCAGCGCCCATGCCCAGGATCAGTACCGAGGCAACGCCGAGCAGCGAGTCACCGCCCACGATGCCCAGGGCCCCGCGCATGGCGGGTCGACGGCCGCGGCGGGCGCCGAACTGCACCAGCGCAAGATTCACGGGTCCGGGTGCCAGCAGACTGAGCAGGCCGATTCCTATGCCGAGTAGCACGATGTTCATGGTGTGATCATGCATGAAAGCCGGCCGTGGGTGTGCCTGACATTGCGGCAAATATGGGGGTATGTGTCGTAAAAGTTTTGGTCAGGTGCCTCATACCCCGCAAGATATGCGGTTCCTGCAGCATCACCGGCAAATCGGCCATACGAAACAACTACTTTTAGAGCATCACAGGATATTGTGCGGTGATGGATGCAACCGACCGCAAAATCCTTGGAGTTCTTCAACAAGACGGCAGGATCACCGCCACCGAGCTGGCGAAGCAGGTCCAGCTGAGCGTGTCCGCAACCAGTGAGCGGTTGCGTCAGTTGCAGGTGAGTGGCGTGATTCGTCGGTTTGCCGCCATGGTCGATCCGCAGGCCATTGGGCGCCCCATCGAAGCCCTGGTAGACGTCCGAGTCGGCCCCAACGAAACTCGAGCTTGGTCAGAGCTCGATCAGGTCATCCTGTCGTTTCCGGCGGTGATCGACGCCACGCATCTGACTGGTCGCTTTGACACCCAGCTACGAGTGGCCACCAAGGATGTCGCCGAACTGGATGACTTGCTGGGCAAGATCAAAGACGAGCTCGGGGCAGAAGAAACCAACACTCGCTTGGTGCTGCGCACCGTCGACGGATTCCCCCGCTCACCGCTCTAGGCGCGCAGGTCAGACGTGCTGGTCGGTGTTCTGGATCTGCTTGTTCTTGTAGATGCTGAAGACGATGGCTGCCACCATGATCGCAATGATGATCGCCAGCGACACATAGATGTCGATGTGGTACCAGGGTGTGATCGACAGCTTGATACCGACGAACAACAAGATGCCGCCCAGAGCATGTGACAGGTAGTGGAATCGCTCGCGGGCGTCGGCCAACAAGAAATACATGGCACGAAGGCCCATGATGGCGAAGGCGTTTGCGGCCAAGATGGTGAACGGGTCATTGGCAACACCGAACGACGCCGGTACCGAGTCGACCGCAAAGACGACGTCGGTGGTCTCGACCACCACGAGTGCGGCGAACAACGGCGTGGCAGCGCGCACGCCGTTCTCGATGGTGAAGAACTTCTGGCCGTCGAAGGTTTCGGTGACCGGCATGAAGCGACGCAGCAGGCCGAGCCCGGCGGTCGCCGCATCGTCCTCTTCGTCGTCGGTATGGCGCATGATCTTGATGCCGGTGTAGATCAAGAAGACACCGAAGAAGACGAGAATGCCGCTGAATCTGGTCACTAGGGCGGCGCCGGCAAAGATGAAGATAGCTCGCAGCACCAGGGCACCGAAGATGCCCCAGAAGAGCACGCGATGTTGATACTTCAGGGGAATTCTCATCGACGAGAACAGCAGAGCCCAGACGAAGACATTGTCGATGCTCAGCGACTTTTCGGTGAGGTAGACACCCAGGTATTCACCCGCCGCCTGACCGCTGAACTGCCAGATGAAGAACAACGAGAAGGTCAGACCGCAGAAGACCCAAAAGGCCGATTCGGTGCCTGCTTCTCGAAAGGTCGGCGCGTGGGCTTCACGGTGGCGGTACAAGTCGATCGCCAGCAGAACGACAATCGCGATGGCGAGAACGACCCAGTGCCAGACGGCAACATCGAGATCCAAGAACTCGACTGCGTCGCTCGCTTCGGCAAACAGAAGTGATGTATGTGCGCCAACCATTGCGATCTTCCTATCGCTTCTCGGGCAAAGCCGCTACCTGGCCAAGCTGACGGCGCGGCGCAGCAGCGCGTCGGCGGTCTCGTTGCCGGACCGTTTTGCCACCAGCAGGTAGACCAGACCGGCGGGTCCAATCACCAGAGGTGCGGCGATCAGGGCAGGGATCCCCTGAGCGAGTTGCGCCACCAGTGCAATGAGTGCACCAGCGACGATCGTGGCCGGCAGCAGGCGTCGAATCGATCGCCAGATGCCGAGATCGACGGTGACCGAACGCAACCTCGTTCGCAACAACGCAAACTCGAGCCAAGCACCAATCGCGCCACCAGCCGCAAGCCCCAGGGCGCCCAGGCGGTGGGTGCTTGGTTCGTCGCGAACGTCTGGTTCGAGGGGGCTCAACGCCAGATCTCCCGCCCGTTGGACCATGCCATCGATCACCTGATAGCGATCTGCAGGAAGCATGAGTAGTAATCCGACCGCGGCGGCGACGACCAACCTGGCGAAAGCAATCTTGGCCGGACCGGCAACATCGCCCTGCGCAAAGCTGGCGGTCTGAAACACACGAGACAGTGCGCTGGCGACCAGCCCGAACGAGAAGACCGCCAGCGTGAGCCACACCGCCACGGTGTCATCGCTGGTGAACTCGCCTCGTTCGAAGAGTGCTGCGACCAAACTGCGCCCACCGAAGATGAATGCCACTGCAGAAAAGACGACGAACAACCCGACCCTGTCGACGGCAATTCGCACGCGGTTCGACGAGGCACTGGCGTTGCTGGTCTCACGGGAGAGTTCGGGCAGATCGGCGGCGGCAATACTGATGGCAAAGACCGAGATGGGCATCAGGTACAGCGTTTGGGCTTTGGTCAGCACCGCTACGGCCCCAACGGCAAGGTATGAGGCCAACGCAATGTCGGTGAACGTGCCGAGCGTGACCACGCCACGACCAGCAACGCCGGGAACAAATCGACGCATGACTTCTCGAAGTGCTGGCATGCTGTGGTCCAGCGACGGCGTGATCGGCCCGGCGATTCGCAACACCCGCGGGAGTTGGACTGCGAACTGCGCCACGCCGCCAACGAAGACGCCCCAGGCACCGGCTCGAGCCAGACTCACTCGGTCGTCGGTCTGAGTCCATGCCAGGATTGCGACGATGATGGCCACGTTCCACAACATGGGAGCGACATAGCTCAAGAAAAAGTCGCGATGGGAATTCAAGATGCCGAGGCACCATGCAGCAAACACGATGAACCCGATGCCGGGAGCCATGATCTGCACGAGCTCGGCGATCAGGTCAGCGCGTTCGGGACCGGCGCCGCGTGCGACCAGGCCGACGATGGGCCGAGCGGCGAGCATGAGGATCAAGACCAACGCGCCGACCAGTGCGGCGAGTAACCCGAAGACGGCTCCCGCCAGTCGGCGCGCCGTTCGCGGATCCTGGTCCACCACCGAGCTGTAGACGGGAATGAACGAGGCAGAGAGCGCGCCCTCGCCCAGCAAATTCTGGAGCACCTTGGGGATCTGAAGCGAGAAGGCGAACGCTTCGGCAGCAATGGTGCTTGCGCCGAGCACGGCGGACAAGACTGCTTCGCGCAAGATCCCGGAAATCCGGCTGAGCAATATGCCGGCACCCACCAAGATCGCGGCGCGACTACTGGCCGGGGGAGGTGCGGAGGCAGCGGGTTCGGTGCGACCGAGAGAAAGATCTGACATAGAGGTGCAGCCCACAAGGACGCAGGCGTGGGCTGAGCGTAATTCCTGCGCCCAGCCCGGTCGCGCCACCCCGGTAACGCCATGCCGATCAACCTGCGTTGGTGACCCGCCGAATTACGCAGGTTGGTGTGGATGGTGGTGTTCAACCTGCGTAAGTGACCCGCCGAATTACGCAGGTTGGTGGATGGTGGTGTTCAACCTGCGTAAGTGACCCGCCGAATTACGCAGGTTGGTGTGCGCGGTGCGCTCAGGTTTCGCAGTAGCTTTCGATGTGCCACTGTTGGTCCACGTGCAACGGCTGACCGAGCTGATTCGGATTCGTCGACAGCTCGATCATCAACTCGTTGGACCCCGGTACTGCACGGGCCCAACTGAACTCGTGTACTCCACCGGCCGTGACACTCTTTTGGCAGAGCAGTGCATGACTTCCTGCGACGTACAGGTTGGTGGTCATTGGTGCGTTCGGGGCCGTCAGGTGCGCGATCTGGCCGAGGGAGCCAGGTAGCCGTTCCCACTCTTCGACGTAGGCGCCACTGGGGGCGAGTTCTCGCATGATCGACGGGCTCTCCCATACCAGCCACCCTTTCTCGGGGAAGCTCGGCACCGGTTGTTGGGCGAAACCGAATGCCCCGTCGAACCAGTCGGCGGTGACATGGGGCGTGGTTGTTTCGTCGACCACAGTGATCCCGCATGAGGAGTCGAACTCGGGGGGCGCTCGGTCGGGATCGACACGCATATCGGCCATACCCGAACGGGTCTGCAACCAGATCACCTGCACCTGGCGCTCGAGCCGCCCGTCGGGACCGAACCGAATCCAATTGCGACGCCAACACCCCAACAGCGCATCGGGCACGGTCTGATCGCCGCACTCTTGCGCCCCGTCGAGGATGTCGAGCACCGCCACGAGGGGGGCTTACTGCCCGAGCGTGAACTCGATACGCCGGTTGAGTGCTCGACCTTCTTCGGTCTCGTTGTCGGCAACCGGCCGGTCAGGACCGAACCCCACGGCATCGAGTCGAGGTTCATCGATGCCATTGGCAACCAGGTAGTTCTGAACCGCACGGGCTCGGCTCTGGCTCAAGTTCTGGTTCAGAACGGGATCGCCGGAGCTGTCGGTGTGGCCTTCGATGGTCACATCGACGCCGCTGGCGCTCAGGACTTCGATGAACTGGTCGAGCGTGGCAAATGATTCGGGCTGAATATCTGCGCTGCCGGTGGCGAAGAGAATGGGATCGAGTCCAACGAGCGTGTTCAGCGCCGCCACAGGCGGAACCAGCACATTGTCGAGCGTGTACACCAGACCGTTGTCGGCCTGCGCGTTATCGGGTGCCACGGTGGCGAACCCATTGATGAGCAGCGTCTCACCGTCGAGGGAAAGGGTGATGGGCTCGCCTTGCACCGTTGCGAGATCTGTGTCGTCGCCTTCCGCAATCTCAGTCAGCTCATCGAGGGTGTAAGAGTCGGGAACGACGTGATACGTGAGCACACCCGCACTGTCGTTCTCGAGTATCTCCACGGTCGTATCGGAACCAGCAGCTGCACTGATGGCATCGTTCGACGGTGCGAACACGGTGAACGGACCGGCAACCGCGAGCGCCTGGTCGAGAGCGTTGTCACGAAGAAGGTCACGCACCACGCTCAGGTTGCTGTCGGCGGCCACGGCATCGAAGACCGTCGATGGCAGCGCGGCTTCTACTGGTTCAGGAGTGGGCTCGGGAGTGGGCTCGGGTGTTGGTTCGGGTGTTGGTTCGGGCGTTGCCTCTTCGACCGGATCATGGGCCTCGTCGTCGCTGTGATCGGCGTCGTCTTCGCTGTGGTCATCGGCGACGGCGGTGGATGTCTGGACGACAGGAGCGCTCGTGCCGCCGGTGGTGAACCACCAGCTGATGACCAGGATGATGGCAGCCAGCACACCGAGCACCAGAATGAAGAATTCCTTGTCTTCTTCTTCCATGGAGACCAGACCTTCGTGTTCATGCCCGAATTCGGGCGGGGTGATTCCCGGGGGTGAATGTAGCCGATTGAATACTCAGCCCGCACTTCGTGATCACGGTTCGGATTCGCAGTGAGGCACCGGATAACATCGATTACTGCATGTGCGGCGTCCGCTTCCGGACGCCGCTGTTTCGTGAGGAGCTCCATGAGCGAACGGTTTACAGACGTCGAGTCAGTACGCGATGGTCTGAAGCAAGTTGACTATTTGGCCGATGACGGCCTGGCCAGTGTTGTCTACCTGGCCGATCGGCTCGAAAAGCCGATCCTGGTCGAAGGCCCGGCAGGCACGGGTAAGACCCAGCTCGCCAAGAGCGTGGCCGAGATGCTCGGCGCCCGCCTGATTCGCTTGCAGTGCTACGAAGGCCTCGACGAGTCCAAAGCGCTTTACGAGTGGAACTACAAGAAGCAGCTGCTCCGTATCCAGTCCGAACAGCAAGCCGACTGGGACACCATCGAAGACGACATCTTCAGCGACGAGTTCTTGTTGACTCGCCCGCTGCTCGAAGCCATCACCGCCGACGATCCCGTTGTGCTGTTGATCGACGAGGTCGATCGTGTCGAAGTCGAGACCGAGGCACTGCTGCTCGAAATTCTGAGTGACTACCAGGTGTCGATTCCCGAGCTCGGAACCATCGAGTCCAAGCAGATCCCCCTGGTGTTCTTGACGTCGAACAACACCCGTGAACTCAGCGAGGCACTCAAGCGCCGTGCGCTGTACATGTACCTCGACTATCCCGATCTGGACCGTGAGCGCGAGATCGTGCTGACCAAGGTGCCCGACATCAGCCAGAATCTGGCCGATCAGGTTGCCCGCATCGTGCGCAGCGTCCGCCAGCTGGACCTGCGCAAGGCCCCATCGGTGTCGGAGACGCTCGACTGGGCTCGCACCCTGGTGCTGCTGGGCGTCGAGCATGTCGATGCCGAGACCGCAACCGAAACGGCCAACATCTTGCTCAAGTACCGCAGCGACATCGAAAAGGCCACCAAGGAATTCGCCACCAGCGAAGACACCTTCGACGCCTCGCCCGCCTGACCGGATAGTCCGCCTTTGTCGCTGCGCTCGACACGCGGTGCGTTTCGGCATCGGAAGTCCCGGACCGCTTCGCTACCTGAAACACCCACTCCTGAGGAACTCGATGACGACTGACGAACTGTTTGCCGCTGAGGCCATGGCCGACCCATTGCTCGACCTGATGGGTGGCTTCATCCAAGAGTTGCGCGACGCGGGCCTGCCCGTGAGCCTGACCGAGAACCTCGACGCCATGGAGGCCGTTCGAGCCATCCCCATTGGTGACCGCGTCACGTTCAAGCATGCGCTCGGCGCCACGCTGGTCAAGAACCATCAGCACTGGCCGGCGTTCGAAACCGTGTTCGACGTGTACTTCTCCATCCGCGGTCCCGAATACTCGTTGACCAACGACGACGATGATGCCTTCGGCGAAGGTGAGAGCGACGAAGAAGGCCAGGGCAATGACCAGGCCGAGGGCAGCGGGTCCGAAGCGGGCGGCGGTGGCGGCGACGCCATGTCGAACGAAGATCTGGCCGAGATGCTCTACCAGGCGCTGATGCGCGAAGATCAGAATCTGCAGCGAGCGGTGGCCCGTACCGCCGTGCAGCGGTTCGCCGGCATGGAACCCGGGCGCCCGGTCGGCGGCACCTACTACCTGTACCGCACGCTGCGGAACCTGGACCTCGACGGCGTGCTCGAACGCATGCTTGAACAAGACCGAGCCAACAACGAGGGTCGCAGCGGTCTCGACGACCGGCTAGCCAAAGACGAATACGAGAGCCGTATAGAGAAGCTCAAGACCGAGATCGAAGCCGAGATCAGACGCCGCCTGGTCGCAGACCGCGGGGTCGAGGCCATGGCCAAGACGCTACGCAAACCGCTGCCCGAAGACCTGGACTTCATGCACGCAACCCGCGACGAGATGGAGACGTTGCGCAAAGCAATTGCGCCTCTCACCCGCAAGCTGGCCATTCGCCTGGCTCGCAAGCGTCGCCACCGCAACAAGGGCGGCCTCGACTTTCGCACCACCATCCGCAAGTCGCTGAGCTACGGCGGTGTGCCTGCCGAGCCTCGATTCAAGCACCCGCGGCCATCGAAGCCCGAGATTGTGATCCTGGCCGACATCAGCGGCTCGGTCGCTGCTTTCGCACGCTTCACTCTTCACTTGGTGTACGCCATGAGCGGGCAGTTCTCCAAGGTCCGAGCGTTCGTGTTCATCGACGGCCTCGACGAAGTCACCCGCTTTTTCGACGGTCACGAAGACATCACTGCATCGGTGCACCGAGTGAATACCGAAGCCGATGTCGTCTGGGTCGACGGCCATAGTGACTACGGCCATGCCTTTGAAGTATTCGAGAAAAACTACATGAAGGCCATCACCCCCAAGACCACGGTGATGATCCTGGGCGACGCCCGCAACAACTACCACGCAGCGCAGAGCTGGATCATCCAGGAGATGAAGCGCAACGCCAAACAAGTCTTCTGGCTGAACCCCGAGCCCGGCAGCTACTGGGACACCGGCGACTCGATAGTCAGCGAATACGCCCAATACTGCGATGGCCTGTTCGAGGTCCGCAACCTACGCCAACTGGAAACCTTCATCGAAGCCGTTCTGTGATGCTTTCGTCGGTTCGCTTCGCAACGCCGACTGCGTTGGCACGCAGCACTACCCGCCTCATTTGGAGCGTTCCGTTCCAATCCACCCAGACGCTCATCGCTCGCTCAGCGTGGACTGACTGGCTCCTGCGTTCCGATAGCTCTGTGTAGCGCGATGCACAAAGTCGTGCCTCATCATCTGTGCCTGACCCCATGGGGCTGCTCAGCTGCGTAGGAAGTGGGCGCCGGGACCTTGTTCGGCGGCTACGTCGTCGGGGTTGAAGACGGCGCAGCTGTCCAAGGATTGACAGCCACAGCCGATGCAGCCGGCGAGCCGATCGCGAATGCCGACCAGGGTGGCGATCTGATCGTCGAGCCGGGGTCGCCACGCCTCGGCCAAACGTTGCCATTCGTCTTGCGTTGGCGCTCGGTCGACCGGCAGCCTGGCCAGGCTCTCCTGGATTTCCGAGAGCGGCAGGCCGACCTGCTGGGCCGCCCGTATGAACGACACGCGGCGCAACACGTCTCGGGCATAGCGTCGTTGCCCGCCGACGGTTCGGACCGATGAGATCAGGCGCTTGTCTTCGTAGAAGCGCAGTGCCGAGGTCGCCAAGCCGAGCCGGTCGGCTGCTTGTCCAATCGTGAGATGATCATCGAGATCAGACATTCATCGGCTCGTCCCTGGCAGGTGGTTGACTTCAAGTTTACTTGAAGTTATACCGTGCCCGTCATGGAATCAGAAAGCACATCGCTGCCCACCAGTTCGTCTTCGCTACCCGCCATTGCGTTTGTGCAGTCGTGCTGGCATCGCGACATCGTCGATCAGGCGCGATACGGCTTTCTCGCCGAGGTCGCCGACAGGGCCCGTATCGACGTCTTCGAGGTACCCGGCGCCTTCGAGCTACCCCTGCATGCACGCAGCATTGCCGAGTCAGGACGTTTTGATGCGGTGGTTGCTGCAGGCTTCGTGGTCGATGGCGGCATCTACCGTCACGAGTTCGTGGCTGACGCCGTGATCAGTGGTCTCATGCGAGTGCAGCTCGACTCCGGAGTGCCGATTTTCTCGAGTGTGCTGACTCCGCAGCAGTTTCACGAAAGCCCGACCCACGTCGACTTCTTCCGCCATCACATGGTCGAGAAAGGTCACGAAGTCGCATCCGCCTGCCTGCGAACGCTGGAAGCTAGAGCAAAGGTGGTCGCTTTGGCTGGATTTTGATCAGTTGCGGACGCCTGCCTGCGAACGCTGGAAGCTAGAGCAAGGGGTTTGCATCCAGCTGAGTCCGGACTCGACGTCGGCTCGTGGCCGGTACTCGGCGCCCAGTGGCGGGTCCCAACCCAGATTGTGGAGCAGCGCGAATACGGCCGAGTACGCCGACGAACGGGATTTGTTTGGCCCAGCCGGTTCAGCGCAGGGTTTGCATCCAGCTGAGTCCGGACTCGACGTCGGCTCGTGGCCGGTACTCGGCGCCCAGTGGCCGGTCCCAACCCAGGTTGTCGAGCAGCGCGAATACGGCCGAGTACTCCAGATCACCGTGGTCGGGTTCGGTTCGGTCAGGAACTGCTGCGAACTGCACATGGCCCAAGATGGGCAACACCCGGGGCAGCAGGTCGAGCACGTCGCCGCCACTCTTGGCTGCGTGATAGCAATCGAACATGAGCTTCAGGTTGGAGCGGTCGACCGCATCGATCACCCCCGCGGCATCGGTAAAGCTGTGCAGGTAATAACCCGGTGTGTCAATCGTGTTGAGCGGCTCGATCAAGATGGTGATGCCATGGGGGGCTGCCTGTTTGCAGGCGTAGCGCAGATTGGCGAGATAGGTCAGGAACGCATCGGGCTTGGGAGGAGCGATACCCGCCATCACATGGATGGCCGTGGTGCCGGTTGCCAACGCGTAGTGAATGGCCTCGTCGATCGCCAGTCGTGCTTCGACGGAGCGACCGGCCAGTGCGGCCAAGCCGAATTCGTTGTCGCCACCCACGCGAGTGTTCAGCCCCAGCATGGTGAGCCCGGTGTACTCGAGCGCCGCGGAGACCTCGGCTGGTGGGGTGGCGAAGGGCCAATGACATTCGACCGCGTCGAACCCAGCTGCCGCCGCAGCCCGGATGGCGGCAGGAAGCGGGCGGTCATTCCAAAGAAATCCGAGATTGGCCGAGAAGGTTGTCACCGCGGCCGAATGTACCAGTCGGCGCCCGTGCGGGTGAGGAAGAGCGAACTGGTGCGCTAGTCCCAGCGAGTTGGCTTCTGGCGAAGTTTCTTGGTGTTCGAGCGCTGCTTCTTGCTTTCCAGGCGACGTCGTTTCGCGCCCCTGGACGGCTTGGTGGCTCGTCGCTTCTTCGGCCGCACCAGCGCAGCCCGGACCTTCTCGGCCAGTCGCTCGGCGGCAACATCACGGTTTCGAAGCTGCGACCGATGGTCATCGACATCGACCCGGACGACCGCTCCCAACTTGCTCAACAGTCGGCTGCGGGTTTCGCCTCTGAGCACAGCGGAATCGGCGATGTTCCACGTCAGATGCACCCGCGTGCTCGACCGGTTGGCATGTTGGCCACCGGGCCCGCCTGAAGTGGTGTATTTCCAGTCGAGCTCGGCATCGGGAACGACCAACGACTTGTTGATCTCGATAGGCATACCCTCAGCGTGCCACGTCGAAGGCGCTCTCGGCGACCAATTGTGCTGTTCGAGGGCTTTCAGGACTCGTGGTCGAGCGTCACGTATCTGCTGAGATCTGCTTCGATTGCCGTAGCCGTGACCACCGTGCGTAGTGTTGCATCGCCCGCGACGTCGGCGACCAGAATGACCTGCGGAACCGGCCGCGTCCCGAGGGTTCCGATCCCTTCGACTTCTAGCAGCGGTGGTGTGCTCTCGAGGTCAGAAAGATCGACCACGAATTCTTGCGAGATCTCGTAGGAAGCGTCGTCGGTCGTGACGAGCGACGACAGGATCACCACGTCGCCAGATCGCAGCTCGTCCAAGCGAACGAACACACTGTTCTCGACCGATCCGAATCCACCGATGACAGTGCGCTGAGCAGCATCACCGATGACGACCACACCAGCTTCGAGATTTGCGGTTCCTGATGAAGGGTAGACGGCTTCATCGATGTCAATCGCTGGAATCGAGAGGTGCAACGGTCCAATTGCTGCGACCCCCGGCGCTGCGGCGGAGTCGACGACCTCGAAGGAGTCGACGACCTCGAAGACGCCGGGGATCTCGCGAAGTCGTTGTTGCTGCTCCGGGGAAATGTAGCCAGAAAACTCGAGTCGTGGCGGCATGTCCTGAACGGCGACCGAGGCCGACAGGTCGTCATTGTCGAACATCGCCTGAAACTCTTCGAAGGATTCCTGCTTGGTGACGAACAGTACGGAGACGAACGTGGCGTCGCCGACGGCGGCTGTGATCTCACGAGACAGCTCGGCCACACCCTCTTCTGGCAGGTCAGGATCGATCACGACAATGGTGGAGCCGGTAGATCTGTCGGCCGCCAGCCACTGGGGCACGACCGGGGTGACCATCGGGCCGCGCAAGAAGCGGCCACAGATTGGCCATGCATCGGCGCCACGCTCGAGGTACAGGGCATTGGCTATGGCATCTTGCACTGCGGGTGGCGCCGAAGCTGGACTGATGTCTGCGTACTGGGTCATGCCCAGTCGCTCGGCTGTTGCTCGGAACGCCGGCCTGGTCAACTGGTAGGCTCCATGGAACGAATTGCCGGTATCAGCGGTGTAGTCGGTTTCTGACTCACACCACCGTAAAGCTGCCCATCCGTTGTCGTCTGTGGGCACCGCTCGGTCACCACCCCGGGCCTGCGCGCCGGTGACGCCGACGGCTTGCTCTGTTTCGGGTCGATTGATCAACGACAGTGACCCGAGCGCAACCAAGAGTGCTGCGGCTGCGCCGATGAAAACCCGGCGAGAGGGCCGGCGAGAACGCTTTGTCGGCGCTGTCGCCGGGCCCGTGTGCGGGGCCTCGGTCACGTCGATGGCGGTGGTCGATGGCCGGTCACGCACGCTCGCTGCGCTGATCGCCGCTACATCTGCTTGCGCCGCCTCGCCCAGGTTGCGCAGTTGGTCGGTGAGCTCATCCATCTGAATCTCCAATCGTGGTTCGTAGCGCCGCCAGTCCTCGGGAGGCGTGTGTGCCCACTGCCGATGCGCTGATTGCGAGGGCCTGGGACACTTCGCCATAGGTCCACTCGCAGGCGTAGACGAGCCACACGACGGTTCGTTGGCGTTCCGGCAGTGCACGTAGAGCGTCCGGCAGTGCCGGCTCGACGTCGGGCAACCGGTGGGCCTCCTGGATGAGATAGCGCACCCGTCGAGGCGGACGGCGACGAACATGTGACCGCCCGACCCGGTACAGGTACCCCGCAGGATTTTCCATCGCAGCGACCTCGGCCCAGTGCTCCCACGCCCAGGCCAGCGCCTCGGCGGTGGCGTCATGGGCCTCGTCGACACCGACCGCACCCACAAAAGCGCGCCGCAAGCGACCCTCGACCGAGGCGACGAACTGGTCGAAGTCGTCAGCCGCATCGCTGGTAGGTGTTGGCGTCGTGGAGATGGCCTTGATCATTCATGATGTAGAGGCCCGAGCGCCAGTAACGCGCCACAGGAAATGTGTGCTGGCTCAAATGTGGCGCACAAAGTATTTCGCCGAGAAGGCGTGCACTGGTGGCGATAGCAGGGCAGACCGGCTTAACTAGAGCGCTATGAACAGCGCGAAAATCATGGCGATCGTTGGCAGTCTTCGTAAGGATTCGGTGAATCGAATGATTGCCGAGGCAGCTATGGCGTCAGCCGGCGATGGGGTTGGTTTCAACATCGTTGACCTGGGCGATGTGCCGGTCTACAACGGTGACCTCGAGGCAGCAGGTGTGCCCGATTCGGTGTCTGACCTGCACGAGCAGATGGCTGCTGCTGACGGATTGCTAATCTTCTCGCCCGAGTACAACGGGTCATTTCCTGCGGTGACCAAGAACGCCATCGACTGGCTTTCTCGACCGCCGCAGTCGTGGGAGGGCAAGGCCATTGCCATGGTGGTGGCGTCGCCCGGTCCGCGCGGCGGTGTCAGCGTGCGCACGCATTTCGAGACGATCATGGAGTACCTGCCGGTACGGCTGTTCGAGTCGATGGGCATTGGCATGTACGGCGACAAGATCGCCGACGGCGAACTCGTGGATCCCGTTACCCGGACCGAGTTGGCCGACTACGTACGGCGTTTCGGCGAATTCGCCATTGAGAAGTAGCCACACACGCTGCTCGTTGCGGCAGTGATTAACTGGCGGGGGTTTCGATGATGGTGACCGAATCGAGCGTCTGAGCTGGGCCCGGCACCGCAGGATCGCGTAGCTGAATGGTGTCGACGATCTCGATGCCCTCGATTACTTCGCCGAAGACGGTGTGGCCACCGGTCAGGTAGTCGGTCGGAACAAAGGTGATGAAGAACTGGCTGCCGTTGGTGTTCGCGCCCGAGTTGGCCATGGCCAGTAGGCCCTTGCGGTCAAGGGCAGGGCCGCCGTCGAACTCATCTTGGAACTGATAGCCCGGGCCGCCGCTACCGGTTCCGGTGGGGTCGCCTCCTTGGGCCATGAAGTCTTCGATGACTCGATGAAAGATGGTGCCGTCGTAGTACCCGTCGCGGGCCAGGCTCACGAAATTGTTGACGGTGACCGGCGCAGTATCGGCATACAGGCGAATGCGGATCTCGCCGCCGCCGGTCGCAAGGACCGCTTCGTAGTCGGCGCCAGCATCGAGTGTCTGAGGCGGCGGGGCGTCGTAGATTCCAGCTCGGGCATTCGGGGTTACTGCGGCCAGCTCGCCGGTTCCGGACCAGGCAACAAAGTCGGTCGGCACGGTTGCGGCTCTCTCGTCGATCTCGGGATCGGTCAAGCACTGGTCGGTGAAAGGCGTGATGAAATCAACCGGGGGTGCGCCACCGGCAACGAAGACGTCCCAGAACTCTCGCGAGACTGCATCAGGACTCAGCAATTCGTTCAGGCAGTCGAGATCCACGAATTGCACGAAGCCGGTGGCTTGCTCGGCCTGGTTGGCAAAGAATGCGGACAACGACGTGATGGGGGCACACGTTGCCAGGGCATCGACCAGACCATCGATGCCGTCGGGCTCCAAGCGGTACTGGTAGGTGAGAGCGGCGAAGTTGTAGAAGATCGTGTCGCCGTCTTCGGCGTCGAATCGTTCGACCAAGCAAGGAGGCGCGGTCTCTTCCACGTCGCCCTGGGGGCCGATCGCCTGGGTGGCCCAGTCCGCCAGGCTCAGCGTGTCGATACACCCGTTCATGGCGAAGGTGAGCGCCCGCAGCTGCGTGTCGTCGACTTCACCCAGCGCAACCGCTGGCGAGTCCAAGGCAGCCTCGAGGTCGCCATCGCCACCCGTCTGGGCGACCATGCAGCTCACCCACACCGGATCGGGGTCGATATTGAATCGCGCCCGCACAAACGTCTGAGCCGTGGTGCTGGGATCCGCATCGTCACCCTCGGCCGGTGCATCGCCGTCGAGGCCGGCAATGGCTTCATCGGCAGCAGTGTCGTCGGCGGGAACCGGGATCGTCGTCGGTTCTGCGGTGGGGTCGACTGGTTCTGCGGCTGCTGTTGGTGCGGCTTCTGCGGTAGCGGCATCGTAGGCGGCCACCTGAGCGGCGTCGTCGCCCGACGAGGAACAGGCTGAGGCTGCGAGGGCGAGGACAAGGAGGGTGAAGAGGAGGCGGCGAACACGCGAAGTCATGGCGCTGATTTAACCAGCTCAGCGGCGCTTTTCCGTGGCAGCTGCGGGCAGAGCCACTCTATGCCAGAGCGATTCGTCGCCGTAGCGGCGCCGTGATGGCCAGTGCTGCTGCGATCGCGGTCAGCCCGATCAGGACCTGCGTGGTGCCGAGAGCGCCGCTCAATGCACTGACGACCAGTGGCATGGTCATGCCCGAATAGGCAAGCAGATAGAAGGTGGAGCTCAGTGCGCCGCGTGTCTCGGGATCGGTGAGCTCGCCCACGAGGGTGAGTCCCGCAATCGACAACACGCCGCTGGCCGCACCCAACACGATGGCCGCCGGCCACACCAGGGGCCAGCTGCCGGTGACGAAAGCAACGGTGCCCATCACGTAGCCAATAGTGCCAATGGCGGCTCCCCAGCCCATCGCGGATTGGGTGGACATACGGCTGATCAGCGGACGCGACATCAGTCCTCCCCAGGCAGTCGACATGCCCGACAGCCCGGTCAAAACGACAGGGCTGGCGTCGACCGTATCGCTGAGCAGCACAGGGAACAGGGCAAAAGCCATCGAGGGGAACGCGAACACCAGCACGGCAAGCGGGCCGATGTACCACAGGAACTGACGCCGCGCCCTGGCGGGGATACCGAAGTGGACCTTCGGGCGCCACCTGCCGGTCTGGGTTGCGGCCGCGGCGGCCACATCGACGGTCTCGTCGACCCGTAACACGGCCGGGATGACGGCCAGCGTGAGCGCGATGTGGAACAGGAAAGGCACGATGAGCGGCGATGGCGCCTGCCACTCATACAGGACCGACAGCGGGGGAGCAGCGCCGAAGCCGCCATAGGTGACCATGGTCGCAATCAGGGCGGCGCGAGCCTCTTGGCCCGGTCCCAGCAGTTCTTGCAACCATGCTGCGCCGACCCCGAGCCCCAGGCCGCTCACGACTCCCAGCACGATACGGCCAATGAGCAGTAGGGCATACGCGTCGCGACCAAAGATGATGAGCAGCGAACCCAACGCAGACAAGGCAAGCGATGCCACGAGCAGCCGCTTGCGTCCGAACCGGTCCGAGAGTTGCCCGGCGATCATGAGCGTGCTCAGAATGCCAACCACGTACACCACGAAGATCAGCTGGGTGTCGTTGGCGCCCAGCCCGAGGCGGTCGCGGTAGAGCACCAGGAACGGCGTTGAGACGTTGGTGCCATAGCCGACGATGAACAGGCCAACGGCAACCGCAATGGTGTTGCGATTCAAGATGATTCAGTCGGGGTCGATGACACCATTGTGGGCGATCCCCACAGTGCGTCTAATGCTGCAGGAATTCGGCGACGCGGAAGGCCAGGTCGATCGACTGCTTGCCGTTCAGGCGAGGATCGCAAATGGTCTCATAGCGTGCTTCGAGATCGGAATGTCCCAGGTCGTCGCCGCCGCCGAGGCATTCGGTGACGTCTTCGCCGGTCAGTTCGATGTGGATGCCACCGGCCCAGGTTCCGACCTGAGCGTGGGCGGCAAAGAAGCCCTCGACCTCGCGACAGATGTCGTCGAAGTGGCGGGTTTTGCGGCCGGTGTTGCTGGTGAACGTATTGCCGTGCATGGGATCGCATGCCCACACCACCGGGTGGCCGGCGTCTTTGACTGCTTGGAGGAGCGGCGGAAGATTCTCGCGCACGATGTCGGCGCCCATGCGTGAGATCAGTGTGAGCCGCCCGGGAATCTTGTCGGGGTTCAGAGCTTCGCAGATGCCGACAACTTGTTCGGGAGTGGCGGTGGGTCCGACCTTGCAACCCAGCGGGTTCTTGACACCCCGCAGGAACTCGACGTGGGCGCCATCGAGCTGACGCGTGCGCTCGCCGATCCACAGCATGTGGGCGGAGCAGTCGTACCAATCGCCGGTCAGGCTGTCTTTGCGGGTCAGCGCTTGTTCGTAGTTGAGCAGCAGGGCTTCGTGGCTGGTGAAGAAGTCGACCTCTTCGAGTCGAGAATCGTCGACGTCGATACCGCAGCTACTCATGAACCGCAGCGCGGACTCGATGCCATCGGCGAGCTGTTGGTAACGCTTGCCCTCGGGGGATGCAGCGATGAATTCCTGATTCCACGAGTGGACCTGTGCCAGGTTGGCAAAGCCGCCCTTGGTGAAGGCCCGAAGCAAGTTGAGCGTAGAAGCAGACTGCTGGTAGGCCTGGAGCAGACGCTGCGGATTGGGGATCCGGGCGCCTTCGCCGAACTCGGGGTCATTGATGATGTGGCCTCGAAACGATGGCAGCTCGACGCCGTCGACGGTCTCGGTGTCGCTGGAGCGTGGCTTGGCGAACTGGCCGGCGATGCGACCCACCTTGACCACCGGCAAACCGCCGGAATAGGTGAGCGCCACCGCCATCTGCAAGATCACCTTGAGCCGGTCACGGATGCCATCGGCGCTATAGCCATCGAAGGACTCGGCACAGTCGCCTGCCTGCAGCAGGAACGCTCGACCTTCGGCGACCTCGCCCAGAGCTTCGGTCAGATCACGCGCCTCGCCGGCAAAAACCAGCGGCGGAAGCGACGAGATGTGATCGAGCACTGCGGTGAGCGCGTCGGCGTCAGGCCATGCTGGCTGTTGCGCCACGGGGCGATCGAGCCAGGTGTCTGGTGTCCATGTAATGCTCATGGCCCCCAGTGTGCCCGTTTGGACCCGCCCGTTGCACCGAGTTTCTACGAGTGATCACCCAGCCTGGTTAAAGCGTCGTTAGCGTGCCATGTCGATACTCGCCGTGCGCAGCTACGAAACAGCCGGCAGGGGGTGGTCAAAACGGCGAGAGCGCAGGGCCGAAGCCCTGCGCTCTCACATTTTGAACGGTTGCTGGCTGAGCAGCGAGTGGTGTTATGCGGCGTCGAAGGCTGCGGGTGCGTTTTCGCGAACGGTGTTCACGGCACGCTTGACCAAACGGCGGGCTGCTTCGGCGGTGACACCCAGGTCTTCGCCGACCTCGCGGTAGCTGCGCTTGCGTCCGTCGTGCAGGCCAAAGCGTTGTTCGACTGCATAGCGAGCCCGATCGTCGAGGACGTCGAGCAGGCCGGTGACCATTGCTTCTTCGGCACGGTCCATGACCACCGACTCTGGGCCGGGGTTGGCGTCGGGGAGCAGATCGACGAGTTCGTTGCTGTCGTCGTCGCCAATGGTGCGGTCGAGCGAAGTCGGGGTGGTCAGACGGTGGAGGCGAGCGTGTTCTTCGTCGAGCTCATCGCCGTCGCCGGAAACCTGGCGCAGTGCGGCCCGAAGGCTGGCCGAGCGATCGCCGGGAAGGCGAACCAGGCTGGCTTTCTGGTCGAGGGCCCGACCAATCGCCTGGCGGATCCAGAACGTGGCGTAGGTGGAGAACTTGAAGCCCTTGCGCCAGTCGAACTTGTCGACAGCGTGCTCGAGACCCAGGTTGCCTTCTTGGATGAGGTCGAGCAGTTCCATGCCCGGAGGAAGTGGATAGCGGCGGGCGACGCTCACGACAAGGCGAAGGTTGGCTCGGATGAACCGGTCCTTGGCCATGGCAGCGGCGCGAATCTCGCGATCGAGTTTGCGACTGCGCTCGCCGCCTTCTTTTAGTTTGCGAGCGGCTACGCCCTTTTCGATGATTTGGGAGAGCTCACGCTCTTCGGCTGCGTTGAGAAGGGCAACGGTGCCGATTTCGTTGAGATATTGACCTACAGAGTCACTCATGTCTTTGCCTTGTGGTTGTTTGGCTGTTGGGGGGAGTAGGAGGCGCTTGGCGCATACAACCGAAGTCCGAGGCGTGATGTTCCCTTGCAGAGAAGAATTGTGTATCTCTTGGTGTTTCTCTTCAGAGGGTGGTCACCAGTGGCGGGCTGGTTTGACTGGATCCTGATCGGGGTGCGGCGCTGTGAGTGTTGTTCAGCGGCAGGCCGTGGCAGGTACAGAGCTTGGTTGTCAACGTGCGGAAACGTGAATCTCCTTTTGACAAGAGTGGCAAGCCTGTGGCGGCCTTTTTACTGCCGTCTTGTCGGGGGGCTTCGAGAATTTGCCGTAACCTGATCGGATTCGGTGCAACTTCTATTAGCGCTTAGATACGGTAGTACAGCTTGCCCTCGGGAATCCAGCGACTTTTTGGTTTTTTACGTGATTTTTCTTGCTTTGGGTAGGTATTTGGCTAAAAACGGTTGTTTTTGGATAGTGCCCGGGGCGACACATAGGGGTTCCAAATGACCCGTATTGGAATTTTCGGTGGTACTTTTGACCCAATTCACGTGGGACATCTCGCGGTGGCGAGCGCGGCGGCACACGGTCTGCAGCTCGACCAGGTGCTGTTTGTGGTTGCGCACCGACCCTGGCAAAAGGTCGGCACCCGACAGATTTCGGATTCGAGCCTGCGTTTGGCCATGGTGGCGGCAGCCACCGCGGATCGAGAAGACTTGGTGGCATCCTCGATCGAGATCGATCGGGGCGGTTCCTCGTACAGCGTCGACACGGTCGAACAGCTACGGGCCGAGCAACCCGATGCCGACCTGATTCTTGTCGTGGGTAGCGACGTGGTGGCCGACCTGCATACCTGGCATCGCCATGATGAACTACGCGATCTGGTCACGGTTGGTGTGGTCGATCGCCCCGGTGCAATCGGTGCGGAACCTCCGCCTGGTTGGACCATTCGCCATATTGCGGCGCCGTTGGTCGATTTGTCGAGTTCACTGTTGCGAGCTCGTCTCGCCGCGGGCGAGCCGGTCGACTACCTGGTGCCACGGGCAGCGCTGGACATTTATAAGCAGTGGCACCAAGATGCTTCTGTCGCCGAAGAAAGTTCCCTGTGAGTACTGAATCAACTGCACCCGCCCAAGGAGTCGACCCTGCCGTTGCCGCGCTGGCTGCTATCGACGCTCCCTGGGCGGCGGTCGCGGCAGCCGCCGCAGAGTCCAAGTTGGCATCGGGCACGCTCGTCCTCGATGTCGGCGATGCCATTGCAGTGACCGAACACTTCGTGATCACCAACGGTGGCAGCTCGCGACAGGTCAAGGCGATCGTGAACGAGGTCGAGCACCAGGTCAAGCTGGTTGGTGGCCCCAAGCCAATACGCATCGAAGGCCAGCAAGGTATGGAGTGGGTGCTGATGGACTACGGCGAATTCGTTGTGCACGTGTTCACCGAAGAGGCCCGCGGGTTCTACCAGCTCGAGCGGCTCTGGAAAGACTGCGCCCAGCTGGATTGGCAGGCGCTGGCGGCCAGCTCCGGGGATGGTCGAGCGTGAGTGCGTAGGTCGTTGGCTAACAACCGCCCTGTAGTCGCATTGAGATGAACATCCACACGGTGCGCAGCAGAAGACTGATGTCCCTGCGGGTCGTTCGCGTAAGTGCGTAGTCCGTCTCGATCGCGAGGCGGGCGTCGCTGCCAATGTCGTGACGTTCTTCCATGAGTTGCCACGGCCCGGTTATGCCCGGCCGGACCGAGAGAATCATGGGCGACATCGGCCCGCAGAGATCGAGCTCAGATTGAGCCCTTGGGCGAGGTCCGACCAAGGCCATGTCGCCTCGGAGGACATTCCACAGCTGGGGCAACTCGTCGAGACCGCTCACTCGCAGTAGTCGGCCAATGCGAGTGATGCGAGGATCATGTTGCAGCTTGCGGCTCGATTCGAACTCTTCACGAAGCGACGGATCACCGTCGAGGAGTGCCTTGAGTTTCTCCTCGGCATCGATCTCCATTGTGCGGATCTTGTAGCAGCGGAACGCTCGACCGTGCAGCCCGACCCTCTCCTGGCAGAACAACACATTGCGACCGCTCATGAGGCGTGTGGCTGCCATGATCAACCCGATGATCGGCAGAGCCACGAGGAATAAGGGAAGCGCTACCGCCAGGTCGAACATGCGAGCCGACCGAGATGGGCGGCGAACGTCGTCTTGGGAACCTTCGAGTCGAATCGCAGTGCCAATGCTCAGCGTGCTCGCAACTGCCTGCGCGTTGGAGACATTTGTCGATGAGCGAACCGTTGATGCCCGGCGCGCTCCTCTGCTTTCTGTGCGATTCGTCACGGTGCGATGGGGGGCACATTTAGATGACAACGACGGTTCCTCTCTACTTCAACCACTACAGGCATTCAGTCACTGCGGGCGGTCGTTCCAACAGTGTTCGACATGACACTACTCGCCGCTGGCTCATTCGATGCGACACCGCTCACGGCGGTCGCCGACAGGCCTATAAGGCGTGCCTTTCCCACCACGGCGAGCGTCCAACGCGCCACTTCTTGAGGCATAGTGGGTGCGTGACCAGGGTGTTGTTGGTGCTGCTCGGCGTTGTAATTGCATGTGGTGCTGTGCTGGTAGAGGTCAACATTCATCGATCGGACGGTTTTTACGCCGAGGCGCTGGTCGCGCCCGAAGCGCTACGACTAGATCCAAGACGCTTCCCGATGACGGCCGCATCGCTCGTTCAGGCCAGCCCAACCCAGCTCGGCGGCGACACGACCATCGAGCCGATCGACTTCACGACACTGCTTGTCGTGAAAGGACAAGGCGATACCCCGTCTGACGCCTTGGACAGAGTCGCTCGGCGCGCCGATGTCGCGGTCGCTCAACTGAATCGTAGCGGGCGTGGTGAGTTCGTGAGACTTGGCCCGTCGCTGACCAAGATTCGCCAGCGCTCGGCGGCGCACCGGCTCATCATGGGTGGCATTGGGCTGTCAGGCTTCCTCGTTGGTGTCTCCCTGACACGCCGCTGGTGGCGCGTGCGCCGAAGCCAAGACTGGGAGTTATCGGTTGTTTAGCGTCGCAATAGCCGTCTGCCTCGTAGTCGCCGTGTGTGCTGCGAGCTTGAGCGAGTGCGGTCACATCAAGTTGCATGCGGCTCTGCTTGGCGCCTACGGAGCCGCCGTGCCCATCGGTGCTGCGGCGACACTTCCTGGCCTGCCTGCGCCGTATGACACCTTGAGTTCTGTGCTGGGGCTCGCTGCGGGTGCGAACGCGGTTTGGATTGTTTGGCGCCTGGGAGCGGAACGTCGAGTCGACTCCGCGCCCGAAGTCGTGTTGTGGATCGCGCTTGCGGTTTGGATATGTATTTCGTGGTATTGGTCGATCGGGCCATCGCAGACATACAGCGCAGCGCTACAGCTTGTTTCGTTCGTCGTGCTCGCAATCGCAATCGTGCAGGTGGACTATGACGCTGATGACATTCGTGTGGTCGAAACGTCGCTCGTGGTTGGCCTGTGGTTTGTCGGCTTCGTTGCGATCGATCAGTGGAATTCTGGCGCGATAGGTGCAAATACCGTCAGCGGAGATCGGTTTGGCACGGTTTCGAACGACCCGGGCCTTACCGCAGCCGCGCTGGTCCTGCCGATGCTCGTCGCCTTGGGTGCCGTCATTGACCCGCGGCGCCGCGCCGTTCTTCGCGGTCTTGCGCTCGGTGGATTCGGCTTGGGAGCGGTGGCTCTGATCCTGACCGCCACGCGCGGTGGTTTGATTGCTCTGGTGGTCGGCGGTGTGTATCTGTGTATCGCTCTTGGCTATCGCACCAGCGCAATGGCGGGTATTTCTGTTTCGATTGGTCTGCTGGCCGTGGTTGGCCTTCCAGCGATTGATCGTGTGGGTGCAGGATCGACGGGTCGCACCTCGATCTGGAGCGCGATGCTGGCTGGATGCGAAGCGCGCTGTATCGCTGGCTCTGGGTTTGGCACCTCTCGGCAGGTGCACGCAAGTGCGGTCCTGGCTAACCCACACCTGGGCAGAGATCGATTACGCGTCGAGTCGCACAATCTCTGGGTGGGGGCCCTTGCCGAGATTGGCGCAATCGGGCTTCTCATTCTGGCGATGATTTTCGCCGCAGCGATCTCGGTGGCCTGGTCGCAGCGCGATCTCGGGGGCCACGTTGCCGTTGCTGCGGTGGGGGGTCTGATACTGACCAACCTGTTTCTGTCGAGCCCGGACTTCAAGTACTTCTGGCTGGTGTTGGTGTTCGCGACCTTGCAGCGCTGCCGGCGAGGCGGTCAACAAGTTGGCCCAGGCGGTCCCTTAGTTCGTCCGGTCAGAGGATACGATGACGGATCTTCCTATGGCCGTTGTCAGATCTAGTACGCCCTTGTGGGGCATCGGCCTCCGGTCTCTGTCATATGCCGCCCAAAGACTCGCTCTCCCGACCTTGCTGGTCGCCACGCTGATCGGCGCAGCCGCGCATCTTTCTTTCGGTGCAACAACGCAGGACGAGGTCGAGTCGACTGCCATTATTGTCGCCGATCAGCTGACCATCCTGCCTGCCCAGTTTCCACCGGCGGCTCAAACGATTTTCCTGTCGGCGAGCGTTCGCGAGCAGGCTGCGATCAACAGCGGCGCCCGCGGCGTTGAAATCGCTCCGTCGGCGCTGATTCCGGGAAAGGTGCGGCTGCAAGGTTTGGCGGTTGCCGTCACGCTCGAGGTGGTGGGGTCCGACGCTGATCCAAGGCGGGCCTCGGTATTCGCCAACGCTGCGGCGGACGCTCTCGTCGAGCAACTGAACAACGTCACCAGCATCGGCTCGTTCCGAGTTTTTGAACAGGCCTCGCCCGACACGCTGTCCCGGCCACCCGCCCTGCCGCGCCGGTTTCTGGCGACGACCGTCGGGCTGCTCAGCCTGCTCGTCGTGCCGGTCCTCTATCTGATGCTGCGTCGACCCGTGTACGAGATCGGCGCCATAGCCCCCAACGACCATGAGTTGCGTCGAGCGCAAATTGGCTCTAACGAACTCACGGCTCGCTCGATACGGGTGCTGCTGGAGTCGGTGCCCCCACACCGTTCTGCAAACAGCCGATTCTTCTCCTGTGGCAGCGATGATATGGCGTCGACGGCAGAAATTCTATCCAGTGCGTTTGTGGCCGATCCGGCGGCGTCCCCAGGCGACGGGCTTGTTGTAGTCCTGGTAGAACAGGGAACACCGGCGCGAAGAGTCACACAGTCGATCCAGCTCTACAGGCCCCACCTTGTGCTGCTGGTCACCTCGCCCTGAGGGGCCACCTGACTAGCGACTCCCACCATTGATCCCGTGAGCGAGTCTCGAGGCGCTCAAGAACCTTCGCGAAGGCCTTTTTGTCGCGACGAAGCCGTGCTCTGGATTTGAGCAGCGCATGGCCTGATTTCGCTCGGCAGGGGACGCTGAGGCGCCCGGCCCGATACGAGTCGGTCGTCCAGCGATCAGTTGCCTGTACCAGTGGGCCGAGGTAGTTGACGAGATGTGGCAACCCGCCGCCGTACCACTGCTCGTACAGCTTCAGCCTTAGCACCTGCCCGGGTGAGAGGTGGTGGTGCTGGCGGTCGTAGCTCACCTTCGGCACGAAGACCGTATGTCCCGAGCGATACAGGTACTCGAACGCGATTCGTTCACCGTTGACGACCAGGAACGCGAGCGCGAGTTGATCGTTGGCAGCGAGAAGTCTGGCCTCCTCCTCGTAGTAGCGCGTGGTGCGTGTGCTGCTCATAATGGACGTGCCTTCTTCGCCTTTCCAACTGCGGTGTTCGATCTCGAATGCTTCGCGAATGATCGGGGGACTGATGTCTGTGGTCAGGTAGTCGACCCGAGCGTTGCTATCTACAGCATCGAGCGCGCGGGCGGCGCGCTTCATATGCCGTTTGTGGTTCTTTGACCAACCCGCGCGATACTCGTCGTAGGTCTCGGGGAATGCGATCAGCCCGACATCCCAAAGGTGTTCTTCGCTCCAAACAATGCGTTGTTGGTCGAGCACACGTTTCACCCGCCGCCATCGCGTGCTGTCCAGGGCGATGCCGCGCAGCTCAAGAAGCGCCCAGGGCAGCCGTTGCAGTGCGTCAGCGAGGAGCCCGCAGGCTGCGTCGGCGCAATCATGTTGTTCGTCGAGCAGCAACTCGCCCGTCATGGTGCTGGTGTTGTTGGTCAACGAGCCAACCAGCGAAACCCTGCGGGCCGCGCCAGCAAGAGGCAGCCCAAGAATCAATTTCGGGCCTGCGTACACCAACACAATTCGCACGCGAGCCGGGTTGAACTCGCGGAACCAATGGTCGACATGCTCGAAGCGCACCGTTGGCAGTTCGACCTTTGACCTCAGCCACAGATCGTTCCACTCGCTGTAGTGCGTGGCGAATTCGGATCTCGACTCGGCAATGGTGAGTCGTAGCTGCATCAAGTCACCGGACCCTCGGCGGGCCATGCGGTTTCCATGAATTCGGCCGCATCGGTACATCGGTGCCCGCACCTCTCTGGGCTCTTGATTTCGATCTGGCCTGAGTGGCGGCGCAGTCGCTCAGGTGTCTTTGGGGTCCAGCGGTGCATGATCGCTACTGCGTCTTGTTCGAACTGCGGTGCCGTCGAAGCTGATGGAGCCACCCCTCGAAGAAGCCGATACCCCACCCGATGTGCATGGCGGCGAACGCTGGCGGCAGCAAGGCCGAATCCAGAGCCGCCTTGGGCTCCATGGATCGTGCGGTAATCGCAGAGGCAGCAAGGCTGCTCACGAGATAGTTGCCGACAACTGCGACCGACCACTTTGGGCGAAATGGAGCCATCACAAGCGCTGAAAGTAGGGCTGCCACTAACACCGGAGCTGCGAGATGCCTGGCTTTTGTCGATTTCGGATGCCGTCGCATGACCTCGGTCTTACCTTTGCCATACCGGCGATACTGGCGGAACAGAGCGGCGATACTTTGCCGACTGTGCCAATCGATGCGCAACTCGGGGTCAAAGAGCAGCTGATAGCCGGCCTCTTGTACGCGGTGATCAAATTCGAAGTCCTGGTTGACTGCGAGCTCCTCGTTCCATCCGCCGACTTCTTTGATGACGTCGACCGGATAGCACCCGAAAGGGATGTGATCGACGATCTGCACTTCGGTCCCGTAGTGGTAGACCGAGCCGCCCACGCCGAATCGAGAACCCATGGCGGCAGCGACGGCTCGGCCTTGCGGCGTTAGGCCAACACCGTCCTTGCGTCCGCCAACACCGCCCCACTTCTTGGCTGTGAGATGACGCAAGGCTCGTTCGACGTAGTCCTCTGGAATGGTGGAGTGGGCGTCTACGCGCACGAGCCATTCGCCGCGAGTCGCGTCCACAGCCTTGTTCAGACCGATTGGGATGAGCCGATCGGGGTTTGCTACCAGTTCAACGCGGTCATCGGTGCTTGCTACGGACCGGACGATGTCGTCGGTCCCGTCGTCAGAGTCTGCATCGATGACGATGATTTGCAGCGTCGAGTGAGTCTGGCGCTGAATCGACGACAGACATCGTTCGATATGATCCTTTTCGTTCCGCGCAGGAATCACGACGGTCACCAGGGGTTCAGACTTGCGTGGAGCCCTATGAGATGGATCGGTCACGCGCATCGCCAACTGTCGAGTCTGCGGCCAGCTAGCTTCTCAAGCAGGTCGATATCGGTCGATAGTGAATCCAGAATTTCGGCTCCCAGGGTTGGCTCAAGCGTGAGATGGTCGGCGGGACGGCTGTTGAGCTTTTTGAGTTGCGTCCGCAGGCGCCAGAGTGTTCGGTGGGGCAACGCTTTACGCACAGCCTGCTTGGCGCGCTCGCTGCGCTCGACCGAGCGCAGGACGGTGCTCACTGCCTTGCTTCGTACTTCTCTGCGAGCGTTTGCCGTGCTGGGTTCGGAGCCCTTGTGGGGATCAAGTCCAAAGAAGCGCAAGATCTCGGTCTGCGTGGCCTTTCGATTGTCGACCAGGTCCTGGTGGAACACGAAGCGAACCTGTTGCTCGCCGAACTCTCGCACGAATCGTTGCGCCTGCGCTCCGAAGCGAACCACCGACACGTAGTCGAGCGCCTCTGGGCGAGTGCAGGTCCGCGGTATGCGGCGCCCTTCGCTGCGGTCTGAGCATGCTCGCACCGCTTCGTTGAGATCCACGATGTCCTCGTTGCGGTCGAAGACTAGTTGTGCGTGCAACGATTCGATCGCCCGCAACGGGTGGCGCACCATGATGAGGATTCGGGCCTCAGGACACGCTGCCTTGATTTCGGCGGCCGCTCGTTGCGAGGTCAGGTAGAAGACCGACGCATCAAGCGCAGGAGCCCCATCAGCGTCGCCATACAAGTCTCGAACCGCCGAAGCTGTGCGTGACCACCGCAGAGGGGTGAGGTCAGATCCATAGAGATGGGGTTCTTTGACGTGCGGTACGAACACATCGGGATGCAGAGCAAGCATGCCTGCGGCCCACGATGTTCCGCATTTTGGCGCACCGGGAATGAACAGGTTGGGTCCTGTCGTCGACCTGGTCATGCGCTGAACGCTTCTGCTTGTGGCTCGATTGCGTCCCGAGCCATCGCTTTGCGGGCAAACGCAGCAGTCGGCCGATCAAGAAGCTTGTGTATCGGCAGGACGTAGTCGTAGATCTGCTCGGACTCTGTCGCGAATCGGGGCAGCTTGCTCTCGGTCTTTCCAAAGTTGACTGTCGTGATATTGCGACGCGCAAGCTCGTCGACAAGGTCCCGCAACACCAGGCGCCCTGGAGAAAACTTGCTGAAGTCTGCGTCGAATGTCTGCACCAAGCCGTGCGCTTCACCGCGGGCACAGACAACAAGGTTTTCGGCGACGACGACAGATTCGCTGCCGAGCGTGGCTATGAGCACCTCCAGATCGCCCCGCTCGGAACATTCCACCGCCAGATTCTGGAAAAACCGGTCCAGGTCGGGGTGGTCAAGCTCCGAGGCAGTCGGGCGCCCCTCGGAGAGCTGGCGTTTGGAGGCGAGTAGACGTGTGAGGGCAGCCCGCACGTCGTCGACGGCAGCCGGAAAGTGCGTTTCTACTGCGTCACCCACCCGATCGGCGAGTCGACGATGCCGACGCCGCAGCTCGGTCGACTCCTTCTTTCCCACAAACGTTGCTCCCGCAGCGTCGCTCGCCGGTACCGAGGCCGAGGCAACATGTTTGGACTGCAAGGCAATCGCACTGCTTGCGCCGCACTCTGCAGCACCTCGAATATCGAAGAGGAACACCAGCGGCACTCGGAACCCTGCTTGCCAAAGCGCTGAACGCAGCAGCGAGCGCACTCGGTCATCGAACAGTTCGGCGACTGGCTGCGTTGACAGCACTGCGCCAAAGGGGCCCTGTCGGAACGCAATCGTGCGTAACGCATGCACCTTCTTGACGGTCGTCCGCTCGAGTGGCAGGGCAAAGACGACGTTCCCGCCGCTATCTGAACCAAGAACGAGCGCAGTTTGGGCTGAGGTGGCGCGGCACCATGCAACGATCCAGCTACAAGTTGAGGAAGGCCCGTCGACCAGGTCCGCTAGTGGCGCCAACTCGTCGGCGAACGTTGAGGGATCGGTCGCAATCCGAATCGAGGTGATCACTGGAGAGCTCTTGCGGGTGGGTCGAGGTAGCCGTGGCCATGCAGGTCGAGGCCGGTGCACGAGCTCAGTAGCTCGTTCGATTCCCGAAACCGCTCGACCACCTCACAGGCAACGGCATGGCTCAGCGTGGTGTCGAGCGACCGCGCCGGTATACGCCGGGCCAGATCCTTCGCGGCCTCCGGGGTTGCGCCCTGAATTGCGCGGAGTGTGCGCCCGAGAACGGAGTTGCGCGACTGTGCCTGGACCAGCTTGATCTGCCACGCTGCTGGCGCTGGCCGCTGGTGTTGGCTCACGAAGAGATCGGCTCCCACGACAGGGTCGACGCCGGCCAGGCGGCAGAAGGTCTGCGCATAGTCGCGTGGAGACTCTTTGAGGTGTTCAAACATCAGCACCGTTACATTCTCAGCACCAAATACATCGTGGGTCATCGTGACGAGCTCGCCGTACTTGAGCATCGACATTGCGCCAGAAACGGGCAAGTCCAGCTGCTCGCGAACCCACTGTTCAAATGGCGGAATAGCGCCGTATCGGACACCCACCGAGCGCAGCACCTGTCCATAGAGCGACCGCAACAAGCTGAGTTGACCACGCACGGTCATGACGATTTCGGCATCGGAGAATGTGCTTTTCAACCTTTCGGCGAGCATGCGTCGATCAACCAGGTGGTAGATCGGGTCGAACGTCATCGTCAAGAACTCATCGGACACCACGGCGCGTTGGTGGCTTTGCTTCAGATCAAGCAAGGCAGCCAGTGCGGTGTCAACCTGGTCTTGGCAGTAGTCGAGGCTGTCCTGGTTTCTTAGCGGGAGAAGAATCGAGTCGCTCATCTCGGGGCGGTAGGACTCGGCATTGTGGTAGCGCAAGTCTTCGTTTCCGATGACGAATATCTCGGGGTGGCGGTCGAGTAGGTTGAGCTGCAAGCTCGTGGTTCCCGTTTTGGGGAACCCGATATGGATCAAGGTCATTGGCTACTTCAATTTCTCGGCGAGCGCCCATAATCTGCTCAGTCGTAGGCGCAGATACCAGGGCTGCGTCTTGAGCCAGAACGATCGATTTCCGTTGGCAGGGTAGATGCCCACCCGCGGGATGGCGAGCGGTCCGTCCATGGTCTCCATTTCTTCTGGAAGGGTGAACGCCTGCTCGAACCCGGCGCGACGAGCGGCTGCTCGCACGACACTGTTGTGCCTGCCACGGGGGTAGGCGAGCGAGCGGACCGGGCTCTTGAGTGTGTCCTCGAGCAGGTCGCGGCTTTGCAGAAGATCGTGATAGCAACGCTCGGCGTCGAGCGACGTGAGGTCCTGGTGAGACAAGCTATGCGATCCAATTGAGACACCAGCACCGTGCATTTCGCACACCTGGTCACGGGTCAGAACGTCGAGCGGCTTGGCTGGCGCATGGTCGACCCAATCGACCACCCGATCCGGATCGACCATTGTGTCGGCAACGACAAAAACAGTGAATGGAAGCCCGAAACGTCGCAGAATCGGCCACGCGTGCTCATACACCCCACTCCAGCCGTCGTCGAAGGTGATGGCAACCTTGTCGTTATCGTTACGCGTGTGATCCAGTGTCGCGACATCGACAACTTCGAAGCGCTTCACAAGCTGACGGCACTGCTCTTCGAAACGTACCGGGTCTATAGCCAGCGTGTGGTCCCATGCGGGCTCGACGGTGTGATAGCAAAGAATTGGCAACGTTGACTCCTAGCAGCGGTGCCGACTCGACGTGCCTGCGACCTGAGCCAGCACTGTACCGATCTCTTTATCACTCGTCGCAACAGAAAAGCGCTGCGTCGCTCGCAGCCGAGCCGTCTGACCCATACGGGAACGCGTCTCGGGGTCGTTGATCATCTGGACTAGTGCCTTGGCCAGTTGGTCGGGCTGCTGGGGGGAAACCAGCACTCCGGTCTCGCCGTCAACCATCCGCGGTATTTCCCCGACGTTGGAAGCAATGACCGGTACGCCGGTCGCCATTGCTTCGAGTATTGACAGGGGCATAGCTTCCCACCATGAGGGCAAAACGAAGATGTCGGCCTCTTGGTAGACCAATGGCATCTCGTCGAGAGGAAGCGGCCCCACCACCAAAGCGTCTTCACCAATGGCGTGACGCACTGCTGCGGCCTCTTCAGCGCCTTCGTCTGCTGGCCCGCCCACGAGCACCAGCTGGTGATCTGCTCCGGCAGCGAGCGCTTCCTTCGATGCCTGGACCAGATCGAGCACACCTTTGCGCCGGCTCAAGTGCCCCACATAGAGCACTGTTGGTCGAGTCTGGGTACGGGGTCGCTCTGGCGGGCAGAACCGACTGGTATCGACGCCATTCGGGATTAGCGTGACGCGGTCGCCAGGTACGACATCGTCGAGAGCTTCAGACACCGCGGAGGCCACGGCGATAATGTGGCTGACGAAGGTGAGTGCGCGACGCGTGATCATGGCTGCGCTGTCAGACTCTTCGAGCCATCCGGGCAGTCGGCCGCCATGTGCATGCACGACGACTCGGCTACCCATGACTCGGGCGACCGTGCAGATTGCTCCTGCACGTATCATTGTGCTCGTAGGGGCCAGTGCGCTGTGGAAGTGCACGACGTCGGCGCGGCGAGATGCAATCGCAACTCGGATCAGGTCGCGAGCGGTGCGAGCGACGTTTTGAACCGAAACCGTGCCATTGTTTGCTGCCGTTTGGGGTGCGAGATTCGTGGTGCTGACTTCGAAGCCTGGACCGAATGGGCCCGTTGACATGTGGTGCAGAAATGCAGCGATGCCACCGGTGTCGGGCAACCCCCTGCCGAGTTCGAGCACTCTCACCGGCTGATCTGACTGCTGGTTCATTGTCCTGCTGTTGGTCGGCCGACAACGACCATGATTGCGACTGGGGCGTGCAATGCTACCGCGTTGCAAATCTGGCTGCGAGTTGCTCCGGCCTGGACAAGCAAGATCGATTGCCTGTCGCCGGTTCCAGGCTCATCGTTGAGCTGCACCGACAGCGCCGCAGCCATGTCGCGCAATTCCGGGCCGCCAACGGGGATGTACCGGGTAGTAGCCGAGGCGCCGGTGCCGGGCAGCTGCTGCAGTGCCTGCCTCGCCTGTGGCACTGCATGATCACCCGCACGGAGGGGGAACAGCGGTAGCCCAGGAACCGTTGAGCGTAGTGTCGAGAGCGAATGGACTGGACGGCGCGCGAGTATGGAAACGACTGGCACTGCGCCAGCGGCCAGCGCACCGGCGAGGAACGCGATCGGCAGCTTTGGAAGCGACACTGGTCGCACAGCCCTTGCAGCAGAGGCGTCCCGAAATACTCGGAACGTGCCAAGTCCTTCGATCATGTTGAGCTCGGCGACGAGCTGTCGAGCAACGGCGGTTGCGTAGAGGGCGGCTCGTCTGGGGTCTTCGCCGGTGCCGACAACTTGGAGAGTCACCGAGACTCCAACCTCACGCAACAGGACTCGATCGAGGATGAGTTGACGTGGCGTTATGTCGAATTCGTTCTCGTCGATAACACTCTGCGCCAACGTCGCCGAACCGAAAATCGTGCGGGCTGCGTTGGGGAATTGTTGCGTTGGGATTCGCAGCTCAGTGGCCACGATCAGTGCAGACGCCTCGACGTGGTCCGGTGCGGCTAGCGCCATGCCAGTGAACGCGGTCGATGCAACGACTAGCCACACGAGGACCACGGTGCGCGCTCTCTGCGCGGCAACGATGAGATAGGTGGAAAGGGTCATGAGGTTGCGTTGAGGCCTGCTTGCTTCGGTTGCGGCGACGGCTGCGTGAAAGCTGCCAGCAGTGCCAAGGCTAGGCTAGGGCCACGGCGACAGCGATGAGTGTGCGCCAGCTACGCAACCGTCAGACTGACGCGGATTAACGAGGCGTGAGCGCTGGCCAGCATGAACCGAGCCACACGATTTGCCCGCGTCCAGCGGCGGCACCGCCGTCGTTAGACTCGGCCCCTCATGGCTACGACCGATCTAACATCGTCGAATACGACATCGTCGAATACGACATCGTCGAATACGACATCGTCCAAGACCAGGCGCTGGTCTCGACGACAAGCGTGGGGCACGGCAGGTCGAGTGTGGCTCGCAACAGTGCTTCTCGTGGCAGGTTGCTCGGCAACTGACTTCACAGAAGCTGACTACATAGAAGCCGGCTTCACAGAAGCTGACTTCCCAGAAGCTGACTTCCCAGAAGCTGAGGTCTCTCGTGGCGATCTGACGACCGATGCAACCCCGGGTGCGGATCCGTCGACTGCGGCGGACGGGCCGTCCGAGCTCGCAACAGGCACAGCTCGGGCGCCTCTTACGTCCCCCACCAGCATCGCAACACCCGTGCCAACGGCGATCGCGCTGCCTACTCAAGTGCCGGACGCCACCGCCACTCCAACGGCGATTCCACCGCCTACGTCCTTCCCACCAACGCCTGTACCCCCAAGCGCATCGGCGGATGCCGAAGACACTATCTACGTCGCAATTGGCGGGTCAGGCAACGGGGCTTCGGCCGAAACAGCACTGGGTTCGATCACGCAGGGGCTCGGCCTGCTGGAGCCCGGGATGACACTGGTCATCGATGCGGGTACGTATTCGGAAAACGTCATGGGTCGATCTCTTGCTCGCGGAACGCCAAGCAGGCCGATTCGTGTTCAGACGTCTGGCCGGGTCGTGGTCGAAGGCCTGGTGCGAATCGATGACGCTGACTACTGGGACATCAGCGGACTCAATGTCACGTGGCCGGCGTCGGGTAACAGCGATGATCACCTGGTGAAGATCACCGGCGGAACCGGCTGGACATTCCGAGACGCTGAAGTCTGGGGAGCGAAGTCGTTCGCCGGCGTGTTGGTAGCAGGCGCAGCTTCGCACTACACGCTGCGCGGGCTCTATGTGCATGACACTGCTTCCACGAACGGCCGCAATCAAGACCACCTGATCTACGTCAACTCAACATCGGGACCAGGCCTCGTGGAGCGCAACCTCCTCGTGGGTTCGCCCAATGGACGCGCAGTGAAGGTGGGCGGTGCGGCGCTCGCCGATGTGGTGAGCGATGTCGTAATCGATCGAAACACCATGGTTGACAATCTCGGGCCGTCGAACATTCAGGTTTCCGGCGCCACATCGAGCGTTACTATTTCGAACAACATCATGGTTCGGCCGGACCAGGGCCGCAACGCAATCACCGCCTTCAAACTCACGGGTACCAACATCGTCGCAAGCGGCAACGTTGTATGGCAGGCGGCCGGTGTCTCGGATCCAGAGGTGGTCGACCTCGGAGGCAATGTGCAGCTCAATCCTGAGTTCGGGCCCGGGTTCGTGCCGGGCGCAGCGGCGGCAAAAGGAGCCGGATACCGAGCGCCGTAGACCCGCCCGGCACCGTGCATCGACCATGCAAGCTACAGCTCACCGGATCCGGGCGCAGGCAATCTTTTGGTGACTGCGGCACCAAGCACGTCCGGACGTCAAGGTGGCCACACAACCGACGTTGAGGTACGACGATACTTCTGCTGTCGGCCCCGCTCAGATCAGTTGTCTTCCTGCGAATCGTGAAGCACAGCCTCAGGGCTGATTCGAAACCTCGCGTGTTCGAAAGATCCGGTGCGACAGCCCGGGAACAACGCTGGAAACCTCCATCGCCGGAAGCGCGTACCATCCCACGACCAACGCGAGAACTGCATTGAGCACAAGTGCGAGCACCAACGGCGGGGCGAAGACGAAGTCCACCAGGACCGCAGCGAGGAGACAGGCGACCGCGACGCCTTGCGCGACGAACACCTGGCGTGCTGGCCGGTCGATGCTCGTGCCGACAAGAAGTCGCATGGACAGTGCAGCAAGGGCGGTCAAAGCGCCAAAAACCGCCCACGCGGCGCCGGTCGCGCCGTACGTCGAAGCCAATACAAGCGTCGAGATGGTGAATGCAGGTGCGATCACAAGATCGAGGCGGAGCAAGGCCGAGTAGCGATTCAGCATTTGCAACGTTTGGCCGTGCAGCCCGAGGGCAGAGTAAAGAAAATAGCCAAGCACGACGAGGCGCAGTGCCGGCGCGGCATTCGAGAACCTGCTGCCATAGAGCAGCTGCAGAACCTGTTCTGGAAAGCCGATGAGCATGGCCGATGCCGGGAACAACAGCGCCAATAGCCAGGCTGAGTATCGCCAGTACGCTTGGCTCAACGTGTGTCGGTCGCCAGATTGCGCGAGACGGGCGACCAACGGCAGGTACGTGATGCCAAAGGTTGCGCCAAGTCCTTGAAGGAAAATCGCCAGCGGCATTGCGGCCTTGAAGGTTGCTGCTGCGGCGGCTCCGTTCAGCACTCCCAGCAGCACGATCCCTCCCGATGCGATCCAGGTGTGCATGAGTCCGTGCGCCAACATTGGCAACCCCCGACGAACCTGCTTGACCCCGTTGAGGTGCCGAGAGACTTCGGTCCAGCTGTCGTCCTTTCCGAGTTGTAGCGCTCGAACCACGATTGCTGCGTAGAGAAGCGTCCCCGCCAGAGCAGCGACGATATAGGCGACCGCTAGCTCTACGATCGTCCAATCAAGCCATACCGCCAACAGCACTGCGGTGAGCCGCAACATTGGCCCTAGGCCGTATTTTCGCACCAGGATGGCTCGGACGATGCCGAACACGGCGCACGTGGTCTCGCCGATTCGATCGAGCGCCTCCAGTAGTCCAATCGCATAAATAATGAGGACGAGTGTTGTGAGTTGTGGGTCAACGAGGGTCGCCCCGAGCGCCGTCGAGATCCGCAACACGAGCCATCCGAGCACGCCGAGCACGCCGGTCAGGCCGACCACAAACGTCAGATTGCCGAGTATGGCAGCGCGATCGTTGGTGGCTTCATGGTCGGCTAGCGACCGCGGGAGCGCTCGGCTGGTGCCAAGTGGGAGCACGGTGCCCGCGAGAGCTGCCAGCGCAAGGGCTAAACCAAACCCGCCAAAGTCTTCAGCTGAGTAATATCGCGCGAGCAAGACTTGCACCACCACCGCAGGGGCCATGCTGAAGAGTCGGCCGAGCAAGAGTGCCGTGCTGCCTCGCAGGGAACGCGACGCTCCGGACGTTTTTGTCATCGGGTCGGGCTGGAGTCTCGGGCGCCTCGGCTCGTTGATTGTCGAAGCATGCTCGTGCGCGTCCGCAGGTAGCGCATATGAGGCAGCGTGCCCTCGCCCGACACGCCGACGAACAGAAAGTACCGCTCCATGTCTTCTGGCCAGAAGTACGGCGCGGGGAAGCCGATATCGGCAAAGAGTTCCACGGCCAGAGTGTAATAGTCCGGGCTCTACAGCGAACGCAGTGGGCCTTGTGGCCCCGGGCCGGCGACCGGCGGTCATCGTCTGGTTTCGGTGCGTGGCGAACAATCCCCTGGGCTCCTTAAAATCGGGCTGTCGTATTCGCCGACGCTCAGTGAACTCTAGAGATCTGGCAGCCTGGTTGGCGGCCTTCAGACCGGACCCGGGACGTCGTGGTAGCGGACCCAGAACTCGTGTACTGCCGCATGGGACTCGTGCGGATTACAGCGTGCGGCGGAAGCTGACGAGTTGGGCGGCAGCGTCCTTCAGAAACACCAGCAGTTTTTTGGGTATGAGCAGGTTCTTGGCGTCGCCCCAGGTGCTGCCGACCTCGGTATCGCCCCGTCGAGGTCGATGCTGCACGGGGATCTCGACATGGCGGTGGCCACTGCGGTCCTCGAGCACGGTCATCAGCACATGGGGTGTGAGCGAGTCGGCCGGAACCTGTTCGAGGATCGCGGGGAGCACATCGGCCCGGTAGAGGCGGAACGGACAGTTGATGTCTCGACGGTCGACATCGAACGCCGCCCGAAGTGTGAGTGGCAGGGCGCCGGTCACGACCTTGCGGTACCACGGATCGAAGCGAACCTCTCGCGCTCCGGTCACGATCGCCGCGCCCGCTTGGGCATGGCGGAAGAGCAATTCGATGTCTTCGGCCTCGAATTGACCGTCGCCGTCGACCTGCAGGATCCAGTCGGCGCCCGTCTCGAGCGCACGGCGATAGGCGTTGAGCACCGTTGGACCGTGGCCGGAGTTGACCGCATTGGTGACCGCGATCATCTCGCCCTTCAGTTGAGAACCCAGGGTTTCGAGCACGTTGGCGGTGTCGTCGGTCGACACATCGTTCACGACCACGAACCAGTGCTGGTCGCTGCATGCGTCGAGCACGGCGTCCATGTCGGTAAGGAATCCGGCGATGCCGTCGGCCTCGTTGTAGGCCGGAATGGCCAGGGCGACCGAGGTGACCGAGCCTGCGCCGGTTGGCTTCTGATATGACTGGGCTTCGGTGGTCACGTGAACTTCCTTGTTGGAGTGACGCTGTGATTGTGGTGCGCAACGCAGGCGAACACAAGATGGCTCCCCGACGGTAGGTGATGCGAATCGGGTTCCAAATTCACGCCCGACGGGGGTGCAGAGAAAAGTGACGGATATCAACCGTAAACGCTCGACCATCGCGGCTATGGTGAGCGACTGCAACGGGCTTCGGTCCACCGCAAGCGTCCGTGCCCGAGCGGCCCAAGGGAACGGCCTGCAAAGCCGTACAGTCATCGGTTCAAATCCGATCGGGCGCTCTGGGTTATATTTAGCCGCTCCGAGGTTGTTTCGAGGAGCGGCTAAATGTCCAACACCCCAACTCATGGCAGCGACGTCCAAGAGACGCCGGATTGGTGGAAGGCGTCCGACGGGCGTTTCTATCCACCCGAGCTGCATCCTGACTATGTGAAGCCGGCCGAACCCGCGCCCGCACCGTCGCCTACCGCGCAGGCACCTGCTGCCGCATCAGCTCCAGCTGCGTCGACGCCGGCTGACTCGACGTCGGCTGACTCGACGCCGTCGCTGGCCGATCGACTTCGCGCCGAGGCTGATCGCGTCGGAGACGAAGCGTCGGCAGCTGCCGATGCCGGTGTCGGCTCCATGGGCGGCGTGGGCGACTCGCTGAGCGGTGCAACCGGCGCGGCCGGCGGTGCGATCGCGGGCGCAGCTGCCGCAGCGACTGGCGCGGCCTCGACTGCAGCCGACGCAGCGACGGGCGCGGCCTCGACTGCAGCCGACGCGGCCAAAGACGCCGTGCCGGACGGCATGCCGTTGACCGCAGACTCGGTTGATCCGCGTGCCACGGTGCTCCAGACACCGCCGATCGATGAGGATACGCTCACCCAGCCAGCGGTCACGCCGCCGAGTATGCCGTCGCCTGGCGCACCGCCGAGCATGCCGCCGTCGCCTGCTGCCGCCCCTCCGGGGATGCCACCGGCACCGAGCGGTCCTTCGGGCATGCCGGCAGCGCCGCTCATTCCTCCCGGCATGCCGCCCGCACCCGGTGCGGCGCCAGCGATACCGCCTGCCCCGAATGTCGAGCACGGTCCCGGAGGCATCACCTACACGGCGCCATCGGAACCAGCAGCCGCCGCACCCATGGGTGCCATGCCAGCAACGATGGCGCCGGTGTCGTCGGGCATGGACATTCACCCGCCGGCCGCCGTTGCGCCCGGCAAGCCGAAGAGCGCCATGGCAGGCATCATTGCCCTGGTCGCCGGTGCCGCTGCCATCGCCGGAAGTCTGTTGCAATGGGGCAAGGGCTCCGTCGTTGGCAGCAACGGTGTGGAAAAGGCGATCATCGAAGTTCCCGGCCTCGATTCGAGCGGCTTGATCACCGCCATCGCTGGTGGCGTGCTGGTGCTGGCAGGCCTGTTGTTGTTCATGGGGGTTCCCAAGCAGATCAACTGGGCGGCCCTGGCCTTCGTGGCCGGCGCCGTCATTGTTGGTGCCGTGGTGTTCAGCGCCATCGATATCAGAGACTTGAGCGAGCGTTATGCCGCCCAGTGGGAGGCCGAGGGACTGTCGGCCGACGGCGATCTGATCAGCACCGTGGGCGATATAGGGCTGTGGATCACCGGCGCCGGGGGCGTCTTGGGTGTCCTCGCAGCACCGTTCGTGAAACGAACCTGATCGCCGCAGCGAACAATAGAATGCGAGTGCAGCAATTGGGGTGGGCAGCGATCATTCTCTGCTAACCTCATGCGCTCTGGCGCCATTAGCTCAGTTGGCTAGAGCACCTGCATGACGCGCAGGGGGTCGGGGGTTCAAGTCCCTCATGGCGCACTCCAAAAATCGTTGGAAACTGGTGGGTCTTGCTTCGGTGGAGCCCGCCAGTTTCCCGTTTTAGGGCCAGGGGTAGCCAAAGGATTCTTTTTCCTTGGCGGACAGGTCGATGTCTTCGGATAGCCGCAGGTCAGGACACCACGTGCGACATAGTGCGGTGCCACCGTAGAAAACGATTGGCGTTTGCTGTTGTATTGATGCCAAGGAGGGCAGAACATGGCTGATCACCCAGTCCCGTCTGATTTGGAGTTCGGGCACGCCATGTCGTTCGGCGTGCTCCCGTATCTCGGAGTCAGTGATCATGAGGCTCCAGAAGTTGACTGAGTCGCCGGCGAGATGATTGCTTCCGGAACGATGTCGCCAATTCGTCAATGAGGCTCGAGTCGGCTCGAGTTGCCAGCAGGTGGATTGCTTCAAGGCGCTCGATGTCCGGTAGCGGCCATTTCGGTGCTTTGCTTGCGAGATCGAGCATGGTCAGTTCCCGGCTCGTGACGAGGCCATGTACGAGATCATTGCGCATCTGTACGACATCCATCTGGTCGATCGAACGACGATACGTGCGCACGGTGCCCACGATCGTCTCGATGTCTCGGGGTCGGGTCGACGGGTACGACACGGTGGCTATTCCCATGGCACGGGGGATAGCCCCGTGTGCTCTGGCAGCCGAGGGCCCAACTAGAGCCACGTTGTTGATCCCGTAGGCGGCGGCCGCCAGGCCAAGCGCAACCCGTTCGATGTTTGGCCGCCATGTGCGCGTCAACAATAAGCGCGATGTCCTGCGCAACTTAAGTTACGGTTGTTGTTAACTGTAACTTAGAGGTCCAATGGCGTCACACATGCGAAAGCGCTGGCAAGCGCAGTTTCAGGGAATGAGTCGCCGTGATCGGCAAGGCTGTTGGTACAACGCGTACCTCGCGGATCCTCTTTCCAATTGGGACTTGACGCTGCCGGCTGACGTTGCTGCCGACGTTGCCGACGCGGAGTCAGCTGTTCGAACGCTGAACGATGCTGGCACCGCGCACGTGAGCCTCGAGGGCCTCGCCCGATTCCTGCTGCGAGCCGAGTCAGTTGGATCCTCGAAGATCGAAGGTCTTGAAGCAGCCGCACGCAGGTTGGCGCGCGCCGAGGCATCACTTGCACTCGGCGGTGACGCCAATGACCGCGTCGCCGTTGAGGTGCTCGGCAACATCGCCGCCATGGAATCAGCAGTTGAACTGGCCACGAGTGCCAACACCTTCGAACTCAATGACCTGCTCTCGGTACATCGCACCCTGATGGATAACTCGCCTACGCCTGACCTTGGTGGCGTAGTGCGTGAGGAACAAAACTGGATAGGAGGAAGCTCGTTCAACCCCTGCAACGCAGCGTTCGTCCCGCCGCCACCGGAGCACCTCGACGACCTCCTCGCTGACCTGCTGGACTATGTCAACGGCGACGACCACTCACCACTTGTACAGGCAGCGATTGCGCATGCCCAGTTCGAAACACTCCACCCCTTCGGCGACGGCAACGGCCGCACGGGCCGAGCGCTGATCCACGTTGTCCTTCGACGACGCGGGCTCGCCCCAATATTCGTGCCACCGGTGAGCCTCGTGCTCGCCACATGGTCAGACAACTATATAGACGGGCTGATGACGTATCGCCACCTCGGCGAGCCCGACAGCGCCGAACGATCTCACGCCGCGGTCGAGTGGATTCGCATGTTCGCTACCGCCACCAGCCGCGCCTGTCACGACGCAGCGGCCTACAGCGCCGACATCGACGAGATCACAACCACATGGCGTTCAACGCTCGGTCAAGTCCGAGCCAACTCGAGCACCGACCTGCTTCTGAGCGTGCTACCAGGAGCCCCGATCGTCACCGTCGAGTCCGCCAGCAAGCTCATAGGGCGATCCAAAGCCCGCACCACCGACGCCGTCAACACACTGGCCAAAGCGGGAGTGCTGCGTCAACGCAACGCCGGCAAACAGCGCTACCGAATATTTGAGGCGACCGACGTGCTTGACCTGTTCACCGGCCTCGAACGAACACTCGCAAGTCCAACCGGCAACACCAGGAGCGACCGACCGGTCCGTCGAGTGCCGCACCGTCCGGTCGAGAAGTAGGCAGCATCCGCATTTGCTCAACAAGAACCGTCAGCATCTGCGGTTTATAGGAAGCGGCGGACTTCCATGAGCAGTGTTGGCCACCATCCGTTCTCAAAGTCGCCCGGTGCTGGGTCGATGGCTACGAGGTGCTCAGCACCTTCTCTTGTCAAACGCTCCATCATCTCGTGGTTCCTCGGCATAGACAGAACCAGGTCGCTAAGAGATTCATAAACTGCAACCGAAGTCAAGAATCGGACCAGTCGCGCCGCTCGGCCTCCTCGATGGCTGGCGCAAGATGGGACTTGAGACGCTGAAGCGAGTTCTTCGACAGATCAGCATTGTCTCGACGGTGAACCAGGAACCGCTCGACATCGATCGCCGTAAGGTTGGTCAGCTTCTTACGACCGAGAGCAGGCTTGATATGGCTGTAGGTCCCCTTGTAGTTATCGACGGTATTGACCGATGGTCCCTCGACATGACGACAGTATCGAGGAAGAAGTCGAGCAGCTCTGAGATCGTCATCGCCGCTCGACCCGTGGGCCTAAGTGTGCGCCAGTTGTCAGGCCACGGAGCCTTGAGGAACGACCCACTTCATCTGCTGGCCGGTGACTGCGGCGATCAGATCGAAGTCCTTGTCGTAGTGCAAGACCGTGAGGTTTCTTGTTTCCGCGACCGAGGCGACGAGTGCATCAACCATCGATACGGCTCTGTGCTGACCTTGTTGGGCTAGTGCTGATTGGATCTCGACGGCGCGTCGGTGGTCTCCGTCGGTTGTTGGCGCCCGCTCAAATGCGTCGACACGATCCATGAGCGACTGGTGAGTCGCTTGATTGCGAGCACTGAACCCAAGTTCAAAGATGACGGGTCCACAGAGAGCGACCAGTCCATCGGCGAGCATCGGCGCAATCGCCGAGGCGACTGGGGCACGGTCGACCCGCACCATTGCGCTCGTGTCGACCAGGTAGTGGGCCCGTGCCACTATTTGCTGCCACCCCACGCTTGCTCGGTTGCTTCGGGGTCGAAACCGTCGCCATCTTGGATCAGTGCCATTAGTTCCAGGCGTCGTTTGCTGTTCACAACCTCGCGCAGCGAAGCATCGATTGTCTCGCGCAGTGTTGACGTGCCCAGGATCTCAGAAGCGCGCCGTGCGATATCACGATCAATCTCTACGGATGTCTTAGACATGACTGAATGATATCTCCAGCGGGTTACCGCTGCAAGCCCGAGAGAGCCTCGGTGAGATGAGGGTTTGAATAAGCGTTCGTAAGGGCGGGGCCGCTCGTATGGCCGACGGGTACTTCCCGGGCGAAGGAGACCCCGAGCGGCTTGCCGGCTTTACCGCCCGATGTCGGTTGGCAACAAGCCACCGGGAGGGGTGATGCCACCAGGCGGGACGGGTAGTGGATTAAGGAAGTCGGGCAGTACGCACTCGCCGCCTCGTGGGATGACGGGAAGGGTGCAGTTCGGCAGGGTGGGGATGGGCTGTGGGGCGGTCGGCAGGAGATCGTCAGGTACGACGAAGTCGGGTACCACGCAACGATCGCCTTCTGGGATCAATGGAGGAGTGCAGCGAGGCGAGATTAGGTCAGGTACCACGCAACGATCGCCTTCTGGGATCAATCCAGGAGCGCAGGTAGTGGTTTCGTTTGGCTCGGGCAGAATAACAGTGCCTTCTGATAAGCGGATGCCGTCTCGCCGCCCTCGCCGAAGATGGGCATGGCGCCCGGACCGACGGCACGCTGAGACGCAGACCTCGAGTGCGGGGGATGAAGCACTGCGCGTCATCGCATGCCTGGTACCGGACCGTGACGTCTACCTCGATAGATGCCGCGCCGTCTCTGAGCGCACGGGCAGGCTTGCTGGCCGTCCATACCGGGAACACGAATTCCACGGTTCCTTCCCAGACCTGCAGC
>ENA-ORXM01000688-ORXM01000688.1-marine-metagenome-genome-assembly--contig:-NODE-688-length-55420-cov-6.531738_pt1 | contig 55420 bp, 53 predicted proteins | sample MGYA00237867_ERZ511480 | MGnify/ENA primary metagenome ERZ511480 (study PRJEB26309, sample SAMN06266103) | marine metagenome | isolation source: Algal blade | place: United Kingdom:Sidmouth, United...
ATGTCGGGGGCGCCGTCACGCAGGGGCGTGGGCACAGTGATCACGGCAATGTCGTAGCCGTCGAGGTCCGCTTCGGCCGCAGTGGGAAGGAAGCGGCCCGTGGCCAGAGCAGCGGCAACGTCAGGTCCGGTGATGTCGTCGATGTGGGATTCGCTGTTCTTCAGGCCATTGATCTTTCGTTGGTCGACGTCGAATCCGACAACGTCGTAGCCGACCTCGACTGCTCGGATCGAGACAGGTAATCCGACATACCCCTGGCCGATGATGACAACGCGTGGCTTGGGTGATTCAGTCATGAGAGTTCCTTTGAGTCGTCATGGGCACACGCTGGTGTAGCCGTGACGTGAAAGTAGTGAGTGCGGGCAGCAGGGCCGCGAGACAGATGTCGTCGCAGGCCCAGCCGAATGGTTCAGTCTTTGTTCTTGCGCATGCGTTTCGAGTGTTCCTCGAGCCGCTTGCGCTGTGCTTTGGTCAAGCTGTCGAGACCGTCGTTGGCGACCTGGTCGAGCAGCGAATCGATTTCCATGTCAGCCAGATCATCCTGCACCGGATCGGGGGCGACCGACTTCAGGTTGGTCTTGCGCCGAGCTCGGCTTGGCCTGGCTTCTCGGCGACTCTGACCGCCCTGTTGCGGTGAGCCTCCGAGCGAGGCTGGTAGCGGAATGCGAGGAATCCAGGCCGCTGACTCGGCCAGTCCCATCGCCCTGACCAGAAGTGTGGCGAGCCCGACCACGAACATGCCGAGAAGCAAGCCGAACCAGTTCCGGTCGGCCGTGGTCTGGAGCGCCTCGATCACCACGATGCCAACAGCGAGAACCCACGCCGGGAGTCCGAAGAAGAATCGAGCCTCGGGATAGATCAGGGCGAAGGCGACGAGCACGGCGAGCTCGGGGAACCGAAGGCCGCCCGCCACTCCGGTGATGCCGAGGCCGAGATCGAGCACGGTGACCGCGACGGCAGGCAGCACGATGATGAAGACCAGGAACCTCGCGTACCTGATGCGGCCCATGACCTCTTCGACCTGAGATCCAAGCATGTAGAAGATGGCGATCAGGATGATCGCAAAGAAGATGCGTGCGCCAGGTTCGAGGAAGAGCGGCCACGTGAAGAGTCGCCACACCCCACCTTCAGCAACCGCAGGCCCAGCCGAGCCGTCAGTCCCAGTTGGAATCAGCCAGAAGAACTTCGACAGTGCACGTGTGCTGCCCTCAGCCACGTAAACGAAGATCGAGAAGATCCCCATCGCCGTGAGGGCAATCGTGGTGGTGACACCAACTTCGCCGACGCGAAACCAGGGGTCATTGCTGCGGCCGAACGATCCGGTGCTGAAAGAGCGCATACCCTCTCGATGCTAGTAGCTGGTTCTGCCCCGACGGCGATGGCCCTCGGTGCTTGAGTCATTCGGCCCAGTTCTCGCCGTGTCAGCTTCGCCTACGCCGCAAGGTCACGGGCTTGGCCTCGTGATTGGCTCGAAGTTGACCGCACGCGGCGTCGATGTCGGTGCCTCGATTGGCCCGCACCGTGACATTGACCCCGCCGGCCTCGAGCTGTGCTGCGAACGCACGAATGCGATCGGGGTTGGTGCCGACCGTGGGCCAGCCGGGTGTCGGATTCAACGGAATCAGATTGACGTGCGCCCGAGCAGCGTTGGCGACCTCGATGAGCTCCCGAGCGTCGGACTCTCGATCGTTCGTGTCAGCGATCATGGCCCACTCGAACGACACGCGCCGCCCGGTGTTCTCGCGATACACACGACTGGCGTCGACGATGTCTTCGATCGGGTTGCGCTTGTTTATCGGTACCAGTTCGGTGCGCAGCTCGTTGTTCGCCGCATGCAGTGACACCGCAAGCCCGACTTGCAGACCTTCATCTGCGAAGCGCCGCATCTGGGGAACGAGGCCGACGGTGGAGACGGTGATCTTGCGCTGACCGATGCCGAGGTCATCGATGATGCGCCTGGTAGCAGCCATCACCCGGTCGTAGTTGGCGAACGGCTCGCCCATGCCCATGAAGACGATGTTGGACAGTCGCCGAGGTGCTGCTTCGTTGCGAGCAACCACGACCTGTTCGAGGATCTCGCCAACGCTGAGGTGACGCTCGAACCCGGCCTGGCCGGTGGCACAGAACCCGCACGCCATGGCGCAACCGGCCTGGCTCGAGATGCAAACAGTCGAGCGCTGGGGGTAATGCATGAGCACTGACTCGACCCGAGCCCCACCGGGTAGCTCCCACAGACGCTTCACCGTCATGCCATCGGGGGTCTCCTGGCGAGCGGCCGGAGTGAGAGCGGGGGCCAGAGTTGCTGCGAACTCTTGGCGAAGTGCCTTGGGCAGCGTGCTGATCTCGCTCGGGGCGAGGCCCTGATCGTGCATCCCCTTCCACACCTGGTCGACTCGGTACTTCGGCTGATCAGCCAGCAACGCGCCGAGCGCCTCACGGTCGAGGTCCCATGGCGATGAAGGAGGCGTGGGGGATGGGGGAGCGGCAGTCACGTTGCTACCTCGTTGCTCGGGGCGGTCGACCACGCTTTGTCGGTCCGCACGATGCTGAAGCCCAAGTTCTCGTAGGTCCGGACCGCCGGAACGTTGTTGGCCTCGACATAGAGCATGCCAGTTTCGAACCCTTGCTCGGCAAGCCAGTCGAGCCCCGCCGCAGTCATGCCCGCCCCGAGGCCGCGGCCGTGGACCGATGGATCGAGACCGATGGCGTAGACCTCGCCGAGTCCTTGCTCGTGGTGCATCTTCGTCCAGCAGAAACCAACGACTCGGTCGTCTTCTTCGAACAAGCGGATGCCGTCGGGCTGCACGCCGGGCTCTGCGAGCTTGTGGGCGAATGCCTCGGGTGTGAGGTCGCCCTGATCGGGATGGCCGGCGAACGCTGCGTTGTTCACCAGGCGCAATGCCTCATCGTCGATGCCGGGCACAAAGGCTCGGGTGGGAACCGCTTCGAGAACCACGGGCAGCGGGCAGCGCATCTGGTGCAGCGCCCGAACCTCGTACATGTCGTTGCTCTCGGCCATGGCGGCATGCCACGGCATTGCCGGTTTGCCCCAGACTTCGAGATGCGAACGCTCGGCCAGCGGATGAGTTCGGATCTGGTCGAGCATGGACTCGAGCACGGCGGCCGGGGCTTGGCCGTGATGATCTGCGACAAGGGCTTCCAGGTGGAGCGTGTCGCCGACCGCAATCCCACCCAGGTAGCCAATGGGATGACCGCCGCCGGTGGCAACGACGCCAGCGAAACAGCCAGGCGACGCGTGAAGCGACTCGACCCATCGGTGATTGAAACGGTCGTCGCCGAGGTCGAGGGGCAGGGTGTGGTGGAGGAGGTGGCGCGCCGCCTGCACCGTCATGGGGTCATCCGCGGTCACACTGCTGATCTCGATCACCGGCTGAGTCTACGGCCGGCTGCGGGATGCGTCCCGGCTCTGCCAATGATGCAGCAGCGGTCAGCTACCCCGTTCAACCCGAGCGCTACCCTCCGGCTCATGGCACGACCACGCACACCAAAGGGCCGAGCCCAACGCACCCATGAGCTTTTGAAAGGCGAATACCCCGAGGCGGAATGCGAGCTCGATCACGAAAACGCCTTCCAGCTCTTGATCGCCACGATCCTGTCGGCCCAGGCAACAGACGTCGGGGTGAACAAGGCCACCCCGGGTCTGTTCGCCCGGTTCCCCGACGCTGAATCTCTTGCCAATGCCGAGCTGTCCGAGGTCGAGTCGCTGATCGGCACGCTCGGGTTGTTCCGTAACAAGGCCAAGAGCATCACCAAGTGCGCCCAGCAACTGGTCGAGTTGCACGATGGTGAGGTGCCGACGAGCTACAAGGACCTGACGAACCTCGGTGGTGTCGGGCGAAAGACCGCGAACGTCGTGCGAAGCGTCGCCCTCGACCTTCCCGGTCTACCCGTGGACACCCATGTGCTCCGTCTCAGCGGCCTGCTCGGCATCACGACCTTGACCGATCCCGTCAAGGTCGAAATGGAGTTGAACCCGATGGTTCCAGCCGCCGAGCGGGGCGAGTTCTCCCTGCGGATGATCCTGCACGGTCGGCGGGTGTGTGTTGCTCGACGACCACGGTGTGAGGACTGCGTGCTGGCGTTCTTTTGTCCGTCGAGCAAGGTGCCTGGCTGACTGAAAGCCTGTACACCCTGGGGATTCGGGGTCCGGCGCGCTGATTGTCGCTGGAGTTTGCCGCTGCAGAGATGAATCTTTGCGAGTGGTCCCCCAACACTGGAGAGGCCCGAAGTACGTTGTGCTCCAACCAGGTTCCCGCCACCTGGTTAATGCGACAAGGGGATCCGCCGCCCCTGTCGCTCCGTCGGCGCCCCTACGGGGGCGCTGACGTGATTTTGGGGTCAGGCCCAGTGGCTGTCAGCGCTGGCTTCAGAGTCGACGAAGCGCTTTCTGAAGTCGCCGCGACGCCATGTCCAGCTGGCGTTCGACCTCGCGCAGCTCACTGCCGATCTCGTCATCTTCGTGAGTGTCGGTGGACAACTCACGCAATCGCGCCAGAAGATCTTCGAGAGAAAGGGAAACCGACCCGAGGGCACTGGTGTCGAGAGGCACAAAGACTCCTGATAAGAGGTGGATAACGGTAAGACGACGAGCAGGAGGGCACGGTACCGTTCCTCGTCAGCACCCGAAGAGCGGCGTGCGGTGTAACCACGTGACGGGAGCAGCATGCTGAATCGGTTGGACTTGCGAGGCCAGGGAACCGACGTTGCACATCTGCTGCCGCGCCCCGAGATCGTGGCCGAGGGCCCGGTTGCAACGGTGCGTGAGATTCTCGAGCGGGTCAAGATCGAGGGCGACACAGTCCTGCTCGAACTGACGGAGAAATACGACGGCGTGAAGCTCGACGCCGTTCGCGTCTCCGATGCCGAACTCGACGCTGCGGTCGAAGCGCTCGATCCCGCCCTCCGTGAGGCCATGGATGTCTCCATCGCCAACGTCGAGGCATTCCATCAGCACCAGCGGCGGGCCCCCGAACTCATCGAGCGGCCCGGCATGCGCATCAAGGCCTATCAACGCCCGGTCGACCGTGCAGGAATGTATGTGCCAGGTGGTCGCGCCGAATACCCCAGCACCGTCATCATGACCGTGGTGCCGGCTCGAGTCGCTGGTGTCGAAGACGTGATCGTCTGTGTGCCGCCGTCATCTGAGTTCGGAGGAGTGGCCCCATCGGTTCTTGCTGCAGCCCGGCTTTCGGGAGCGTCTGAGGTCTACGCCGTCGGCGGAGCCCAGGCCATCGGCGCCATGGCGTACGGCACCGATTCGATCGCTCCGGTCGATGTCATCGCTGGCCCCGGCAACATCTACGTCGCCATCGCCAAGCAGCAGGTTTCTGGCGACGTTGGTGTCGCCGCAGCCTTCGCTGGACCATCCGAGGTCGTGGTCGCAGCCGATCACACCGCCGACCCTGCCTTCGCCGCCATCGACGTGATGGTCCAGGCCGAGCACGGCCCTGACGGTCTGGCTTGGCTCGTCACCTGGGACGAAGCCGTCGCCGATGCGGTCTGCGATGCAGGCGACAAGCTGCTCGCCGAAGCTCCTCGAGCCGATGACATCCGAGCCACCTTGGCCGCCGGTGGCTACGTCGCTTTGGTCGACGGCCCAGAAGCCGCTGTCGCCGTGATCGATGCCATAGCTCCCGAGCACCTCGAGCTCCAGATCGAGAACGCCGAGGCTGTCGCCGAGACCGTGCGCAATGCCGGCGCCATCTTCTGCGGCAACTTCTCGCCAGCGTCGGTCGGCGACTACGTGGCTGGCCCATCACACGTTCTGCCCACCTACGGCTCGGCTCGATTCTCGAGCGCGTTGACGGTCGGCGATTTCTGCAAAGACCACCACGTGGTCACGATCGACCCACACGGCATCGACGAGCTCGGGCCGCATGTGGTTGCTCTCGCCCAGCGCGAGGGCCTTGCCGCTCACATGACATCAGTGCAGCTCCGCCTCGATCGCAACGCAGCCGACAGGGCTGCGAAGAATCGGGCAAACGCAAGCAGCGGCGAAGCATGACCCGCCCCACGATCCGTAACGACCTTGCCGCGCTCGAGGGGTATCACTCGCCCCAAGTCGACGTCGACGTTCGCCTCAACACCAACGAGGCGCCCGGCCCTCCGCCGGTTGGGTTCAGCGAAGCTGTTGCTGTAGCTGCGAAGGGAATTGCGTGGCATCGCTATCCGGACCGTGGCGCCACCGACCTTCGAACCGCCATCGGAAAGCTGCACGGTGTTGGGCCAGAACAGGTCTTCTGCGCCAACGGTTCCAACGAAGTGCTGCAGACCGTGTTGCTCACCTTCGCCGGTCCTGGCCGCACGGTGCTCACCTTCGAACCCACCTATGCCTTGCACGGCCACATCGCTCGCCTCACCGGTGCTCGCACGATCGAAATCGATCGAGACGAGAAGTTCTTCGTCGACCCGGCAGTAGCGGTCGAGACGATCCTGGCCGAGCGTCCGGCGGTCACCTTCCTGTGTTCGCCAAACAACCCGACTGGCATCGTCGAGCCCACCGACACGATCACCGCAGTACTCGCTGCGGTTGCTGAAGTCGGTGGTTTGCTCGTCCTCGATGAGGCTTACGGCCAGTTCTCGCCGTTCGCTGGTGAGTCACTGCTTGGCGACGAAACACCGTTGGTCGTGTCCCGTACGTACTCCAAGACATGGGCCATGGCCGGCGCCCGGCTCGGCTACCTCTTGGCCCCGAGCTGGTTGATCGATGATCTCGAAAAGGTCGTCCTGCCGTACCACCTCGACGCCATGAAGCAGGCCGCCGGCCTCGTCGCTCTCGACTTCCTCGATGAGATGGAAGAGCGAGTATCGAGCATCGTCGAAGAGCGAGGCCGCATCGAAGCTGAGCTCAACGACATGGGCGCCACCGTGTGGCCATCAGGAGCGAACTTCATCCTCTTCCAGCCGCCGCAGGCAAATGGTGATGAGATCTGGCAGCGCTTGGTCGATGCATCCGTGCTCGTCCGCAACACGTCGGGATGGGACCACCTCAGCGGCTGCCTCCGTGTCACCGTCGGCACACCCGAAGACAACACCCGATTCCTGACCGCCTTCCGAGAGGCCATCGCATGACCGTCGCACCCAACACGAGAACATCGAGCAAGAGCCGAGCCACCGGCGAGACGACGATCGAGATCTCGATCGATCTCGACGGTTCTGGCACCGTGTCGGTCGATACCGGCCTGCCGTTCTTTGATCACATGCTCGACCAGATCGGCCGTCACGGCGGCTTCGACCTCTCGGTCAAGGCCAAAGGTGACCTGCACGTCGATTCCCATCACACCGTGGAAGACACAGCGATCCTGCTGGGTGAGTGCTTCAAGGAAGCCGTCGGTGACAAGGCGGGCGTGCGTCGATTCGCAAGCGGGCTCTACCCGCTCGACGAGGCCCTGATCCAGGTAGCGCTCGACCTCTCCGGCCGTCCGTTCTTTGTTTGGGACGTCGACATGCCCGAGTCGATCCCCCTCGGCACCCCTCCGTTCGATCCGCAGCTCGCCGAGCACATCTTTCAGAGCTTTGCCACCTCCGCCGGCATCACGCTGCACATGACCAAGCTCGCCGGCCGAAACACCCACCACGTCATCGAGGCTTCCTTCAAAGGCCTCGCTCGATGCCTGCGCGACGCCGTGTCGATCCAGGGCAGCGGGATCCCGTCGACCAAGGGATCGCTGGCTGTCGAGAGTGGATCAGCCGAGAGTGGCGAAGTGTGAGCGAAAGCGACGCTCCGCTCTCTATCGCCAGCGCTCCGCTCTCTATCGCCAGCGCTCCGCTCATCGCCGTCCTCGACTACGGCATCGGCAACCTGCACTCAGCACACCAGAGCTTCCGCCACGTAGGCGCTGACGCTCACCTCACATCCGACCACGGATTGATCGCAGACGCCGACGCCGTGGTGCTGCCCGGCGTTGGCGCGTTCGGCGCATGTATGCGCGCCCTGCACGACACCAACCTCGCCGAGGTTGCCGTTGCTGCAGCCGCCGACGAACGCCCGTTCATCGGCATCTGTGTCGGTATGCAACTGATGTACGAGGGCTCGACCGAAAGCCCCGGCGTCGAGGGTCTCGGGATTCTCCCCGGCACCGTCGATTGGTTGCCCGACGACATGATCCGGCCACAGATGCAATGGAATCGCATCGATGCCACCGAGGTCGGCGCCGCTGATCCTCTGCTCGACGGCCTCGACGGAGCGTGGATGTACTTCGTGCACAGCCTGGTGGGCCCAGCCGGCCCGCACGTGTCTGCCACCTGCGCCTACGGCGGGCCGCAGACTGCTGCGATCCGCTCCGGCACTACGTGGGCCACACAATTCCATCCCGAGAAGTCGGCCAAGGCCGGACTCGGCCTCTTGCGCAACTTCGTGAATCTCGCTGGCGCCTCGCGTTCGGCCGATGCCAAGATCGGCGCCTGATGCAGCTCTATCCAGCAATCGACCTCCGAGCGGGAAACGCCGTCCGCCTCTACCAGGGTGACTACGACCAAGAGACCGTCTACGGCACCGACCCTGCAGCACAGGCTGCCGCCTTTGTCGCTGAAGGCGCCGAGTGGTTGCACGTCGTCGACCTCGATGCGGCCAAGTCCGGTGACCCCGTCAATCGTTCGGTGATCGCCAAGATCTGCGCTGCCGTCGACGTTCCCGTGCAAGTCGGTGGTGGTGTTCGTTCCGTGGACGCAGCCAAGGCACTGTTCGACCTCGGTGTGAGCCGAGTCGTGATCGGTTCTGCTGCGGTCGAGCAGCCAGAACTCGTTCGCGCCGTTGCTGCTGAACACGCCGTTGCTGTTGGTCTCGACGCCCACGGCGAGGAGGTGGCCACGCACGGTTGGACCGAGCGCACCGGGCGCACGGTCAAAGATCTTGCAGCTCAGTACGCCGACGACGGGGTCGAGGCGCTCGTGGTCACCGAGATCTCGGTCGACGGAACGCTCGCTGGACCAGATGTCGAGGGTCTCACATCGTTGCTGGCCGCCAGCTCGATCCCCATCATTGCCTCCGGTGGTGTCGGAACGATCGAACACCTGCTGACGCTGGCCTCGATAGTGGTCGACGGTCGCTCGTTCGCCGGTGCCATCACTGGTCGAGCGCTCTACGAAGGAGCGTTCACGGTGGCCGGAGCGCTCGAAGCGCTCACGGCAAGCACCGGAGTAACTGACGAGCGGAGTGACTGATGAGTGACGTGGTTGTCCGAGTGATTCCGTGTCTTGACGTGGATCAAGGCCGAGTGGTCAAAGGGGTCAACTTCGTTGGCATTCGCGACGCCGGTGATCCGGTCGAGCTCGCGGCTCGCTACGACGAGCAGGGCGCCGACGAACTGATCTTCCTCGACATCACTGCCTCGAGTGATCGACGAGACACCACCGTCGACATGGCTCGAGCCGTAGCCGAGCAGGTGTTCATCCCGTTCACGATTGGCGGCGGGATTCGCAGCGTCGATGACGCACGCAAGCTCTTGCGGGCTGGAGCGGACAAGGTGTCGATCAATTCCGCTGCGGTCGCTCGCCCCGGGCTGGTGGCCGAGATCGCCGCCGAGTTCGGCTCACAGTGCTGTGTGGTCGCCATCGATGCCAAGCGCAGCGAGGGTTGCGAGAGTGGTTTCGAGATCTTTGTGAAGGGCGGCCGTGAAGGCACCGGAATCGATGCCATTGCGTGGGTTCGTCAGGTCGTCGAGCTGGGCGCTGGAGAGATCATGGTCAATTCGATCGACCGAGACGGCACCCGAGACGGTTTCGACATCGAGATGACCCGCGCCGTGGCTGATGCTGTTGGTGTTCCGATCATTGCTTCTGGTGGCGTCGGCGGCGTCGAAGACTTCGCTCCTGGTGCGATCGACGGGGGTGCGACGGCGGTGCTTGCTGCCAGCATCTTCCACTTCGGCGAGGCCACCGTGGCCGATGCAAAGCATGCCCTGATCGCTGCTGGCGTCGCAGTGCGTCCACCGGACTGAAACCCATGCGCGAAGAACATCTGCGCAGTCGTTTCCACGGGTTTCCGGCTCTTGCGGCGCCCGTCTATCGTCTGCGCTTCGTCTGAGAAGGAGTTCCTCGTGGCCAATGACTGGTTCGAGACTGTTGCCGTTGCTCAAAAGCGGGCCAAGAAGCGCTTGCCGCGTTCTGTCTACAGCGCGCTGATCGCTGGTTCCGAGGCGGGACTGTCGATGAGCGACAACCTCTCGGCCTTCGACGAGCTCGGCTTCCGGCCGGTCACTGCAGGACAGTCGGCCGAGCGCAAGATGGAAACCACGATCATGGGGCAGTACGCCTCGATGCCGGTCTCGATCTCGCCCACAGGGGTTCAAGCCGTGCACCCAGAGGGTGAAGTCGCCGTCGCTCGGGCCGCCGCCGCTCGTGGGATTCCCGTTGGGTTGAGCTCCTTTGGTTCCAAGCCGATCGAAGAAGTCGCTGAGGCAAACGAGAGTCTGTTCTTCCAGATCTACTGGGCTGGCGATCGTGATTCGATGTCGGCTCGGATGGATCGAGCGAAGGCCGCTGGAGCGAAGGCACTGATCCTCACGCTCGACTGGTCGTTCTCCCACGGGCGTGACTGGGGCAGCCCGGCGATTCCAGAGAAGATCGATCTCAAGACCGCCATCGCCAACGCTCCTGACGTGATCACGCGTCCGCAGTGGCTGCTCGATTGGGTCAAGTCCGGTGCCTTGCCGGCGCTCGGTGTGCCGAACTTCGTGACCGGCGATCAGCCGGTCCCCGGTTTCTTCGAGGCCTACGGCGCATGGATGGGTACACCCCCGCCGAGCTGGGCCGATGTGGCTTCACTCCGGGAGGAGTGGGGTGGCGAGTTCATGGTCAAGGGCATCGGTCGGGCTGATGAAGCTCGGCGCGCGGTCGACGCTGGAGCGACCGCTATCTCGGTATCGAACCACGGTGGCAACAACATCGACGGGTCACCGGCACCGATTCGCGTGTTGCCAGAGATTCGTGCTGCCGTCGGTGGCGAGATCCAGATCCTCATGGACGGCGGCATCCGACGCGGCAGCGACATCGCCAAGGCCATTGCGCTAGGTGCCGACGCCGTCATGATCGGCCGTGCATACCTCTGGGGCCTGGCGGCGAACGGTCAGGCCGGGGTCGAGAACGTCCTCGACGTTTTGCGTGGCGGACTCGACTCCACCCTGCTCGGCCTCGGCAAGTCATCCATTGCTGACCTCTCACCCGACGACGTCCTCATCCCCGACAACTTCTCCCCACCCCGCCTCTAAACCGCACTCCAAACCCCGGGTTTCTGACCCTCAGTTTCGATAGCTCTAGCCCCCGGTTCGAGATGCTCTGCTGCTGTACACCTGCCTGGGCTAGGTTCGACCGGCATGTGGGGACTCAGAGCAGCTCGACTCTTTGATGGCTTCGATTTCGTGGACGACCCGGTGGTGGTCATCGACGGCACCGACGTCGTCAGCGTGGGCCACCATGTCCCAGACGACATCGAGGTGACCGATCTCGGCGATCGAACTCTGCTGCCGGGGCTGGTCGATTGCCATCAGCATTTGGTTTTCGATGGTCGTGGAACTCTGGAAGAGCAAGTGGTCGGTCGCTCAGATGATGAGCTGACCGAACGAGCCCGTTCCAACGCTCGACGAGCGCTGCTCGGCGGCGTCACGACCCTGCGAGATCTCGGCGATCGAGGCTTTGTCACGCTCGGACTCCGCAACGATCCCGACCTCCCGACGATCTGCGCTGCTGGCCCACCGATCACACCACCGGGTGGGCATTGCTGGTACCTCGGCGGCGAAGCTGAAGGTACTGATCAGCTCCGGACGGCGGTTGCAGAACGCATCGAACGCGGTTGTGACGTCGTGAAGATCATGGTGACCGGGGGAGCGATGACACCGTCGTTTCCACTGTGGATGTCACAATTTTCCGAGGCGGACGTCCGCCTGGTGATCGAGACCGCTCACGAAGCGGGTCTACCTGTCGCCGCCCACTGTCATGGCGTCGATGGCATTGCCATGGCTGTCGACTGCGGCGTCGACACCATCGAACATTGCACGTTCTTCACCGACGCAATGGAGAGTGCCCCGCCGATGGAGTTACTCGATCGGCTCGCCGCATCTGACGTGGCGTTGTCGGCCACCTGGGGAAACAATCGCGAACCTCGCTACCCGGCCCCGTGGGCTCAGGCCGCTCCGGTGATCCAAGATGCACTCGGTCGGGTGCACGCCAACGGCGGCACCGTGGTGGTCGGCACCGACGCTGGCATCCACGGCCTCAAGCCTCACGACGTGTTGCCTTACGCACTACCCACATTGCTCGACGCCGGCATGACCATCGAGCAAGCCCTTCGGGCGATCACGAGTTCGGCGGCCGATGCGTGCCGCCGTCCCGAACGGGGAAGGCTTGTGAGCGGGCTGCCCGCCGACATCGTTGCCGTCGATGGTGACCCAATGGTTGAGGCCGATGCTCTGACCAGGATTCAATCAGTGTGGAAAGACGGCTCACCCGTGAACGACGAGTAACGCTATTCAGCTCTGGTTGCTGAAGCCGCCGGTGACCACCTCGACGAGCTGAGGCAGCGTCGATCCAAAGAAGTGGTCGGCGCCGTCGATCTGGTCGATTCGGGTGTTGGTCCACGGTTTGGTCACCGCACGTGCGTCAGCCGGAGGGCAGAACGCGTCGTGTTCGCCGATGATGAGATGCTTTGTGCGTTCGTCCGAGCCGGCAGGCATCTCGGTTGCCTCGACCACCCGGAGCGGGGGCGCAATTGCGACCCAACTGTCGATCGCGGCGTGAGCGGTGGCCAGGGCCAGGTCGGCGCCGAACGACCAACCGATGAGGCGGACAGGAACGCCTGGCCGTTGGGCGACGGCGTGGTCGATCGCCGCGGCGACATCGAGGCGTTCGCCATCGCCGTGGTCATGGCGACCGTCTGATCCCTGAACGCCACGGAAGTTGAACCGCAACACAGGCACCCCGACCGATGGCAGGCTCTGGAACAGAGCATCGATCACGTGGGCGTGCATGTTGCCGCCGTGCAGAGGATGCGGGTGGCACAGGACTGCTGTGGGGAGCAACGTCTCGGTTGTTGCCGGTCGCCATTCAGCCCGGAGCCGCAGACCATCGGTAGTGGAGAGCGCAAGGCGTTCCGGAGCGTGGTCGTGGTCCGCTGTCATGGCGTGGCACGGTACCGTTCGCTCCGTGCCAGAGGACAAAGCAGGATCGAAGGCCAAGAGCAAGGCAAAGGGCAAGCTGCCCATCAAGATGCTGAGCGATCGGATTTTGGTCGAGCTCGAAGGTGTCGACGGCGATCGCAAGTCGAGTGGCGGCATCTTGATTCCCGCTACCGCTCAGGTCGGCAAGCGTCTCACGTGGGGTCTTGTCGTGGCCACAGGGCCGAGCGTGCGGTCGATGGAACTCGATGATCGAGTGCTGTTCAACCCAGAGGACCGCTACGAGGTCGAAGTCGGCGGCAGCGACTACATCATCTTGCGCGAGCGCGACATCCACGCCGTCGCGGCCAAACGCCTCGACGATTCCCCCACCGGCCTCTACCTTTAGACCTCTCCCCATATCTCCTTTCCTTCCCCTTACCAAACCCGAGGTTTCTGCCCTACCGATTCGGTAGTGACAGCCTCCGGTTTGTCGGGCCCATCGCCCCGTCCAAGAAGCGGCCGGCCGTGTGTGCCGGGAGGAGAGAGAAGATGAACATCAATGTGGCGGTGGCGGAGGTGGCGATGGCCAACCATGGAGTTGTGTGCCGACGACTACTCCGAGAGCGAGGTCTGAGCGGAGCCTCGATCGATCGATGGTTCGCAAACAGCTCGGCTGAGGCCATCGTTCCTGGGGTATACCGAATCTTCTCTACGACCGATGGCTGGCAACCAATCGCTGCCGCCGTCATGACTCTTCGTGCGGGCGTTGCTGACCTTCACACAGCGGCCAGTTTGCATGGATTTCGACTTGGGTACCGGGGTCTCCCGCAGGTAGTGGTGCCACACGGAGGAACGAACCGCAGCGGGTTGGCAGCGGTTCGACAAACGCGCAACTTGAACGATGTCGATGTGGGAAGGGTCGAGAACATCCCTTCGTTGACCTTGGCTCGCACGGTGTGCGAGCTCGCTGCAGTCTTGTCTCCGCAGGCGGCGGCACGATTTGTGACCCAAGCGATCGGCAGCGGCAAGGTTGCTGAGAGCGAGGTCGTCGCATGCGATCTGTCGATGGCCCGACAGGGTCGCCCGGGAGTGAAGGCGCGACGGCTGGTACTTGACCCACTTCTGATCGGAAGCGACATCGATCTAACAGTTCTGGAACGCACGTTTCTCGAGCGGTATCGAGCAAGCGGGTTGCCGACTCTGGCGATCCAGTTCGCCCCTCCTTGGTTCGATGGTGTGCGAGGTGTTGTGGACTTTGCACGTCCTTCTGCGCGTGTGATCGTCGAAGTCGATGGAAGAGCCTGGCATTCCAGCGTGGATGCTCGCTCCGAGGACGCTCGGCGTGACCGTCGGGCCCAACGTCACGGATGGGCGGTGTACCGGTTCGGTTGGGATGAGGTCGTGCACCGATGGATTGAAGTCGAGGCACATCTGCGTCACGTTCTCGCAACAGAAGACTCGGCGCCAGCATGAAGGGCGAACCGGAGGCTGGGACCCTCGAATCGGTAGGGCAGAAACCTCGGGTTTGGGGGGAGAGGGGGTTGGTAGGGTGCGGGCCGTGACTGGTAGCGACGGGCAGATGCAACTGATCGATGTGACAGCCGAGCAATTGGGCGCGGTGCAGTTCGACGAGCGCGGCCTGGTGCCTGCGATCGTGCAGGACGACGCCACCGGTGATGTGCTGATGCTGGCGTGGATGAACGCCGAATCGCTTGCCGCCACCTTTGCACAAGGCCGGACCGTCTTCTGGAGCCGATCGCGCAACGAGTTGTGGCGTAAGGGCGATACGTCCGGGGATCACCAATACGTCCGCTCTGCCGCTTATGACTGCGACGGCGACGCGCTCCTGTTCAGGGTCGAGCAAGTCGGCAACGGGGCCTGCCACACCGGCGAATACAGCTGCTTCCACCGGGCCTTCGGCTCATGAGCCCTGCACACCCCAGTACGACTGAACCAACCACTATTGAAGAGTTCCGGGCCTTCGCCCAGGACCACCGAGCGGTGCCTGTCACCCGCGAGCTGCTCGCTGATCTGACCACACCCGTCGCCATCTTCCTTCGCACCGTTTCCGACGACGCTGGGTTCCTGCTCGAGTCGGTCGAGAACGGTGAACGATGGAGTCGCTTCAGCTTCGTTGGCCGTCGCCCGCACGCGACGATCGTGGCCAGAGGCAACGACATCGAGATCCGGGGCGAGCTCCCCGACACCGATCTTCCGCTCGACAGGGGGGCGCTGCACCTCGTCGAGCTACTTCTCGAACGCTACAAGGCCCCGGTACTGCCGAACCTCCCGCCGCTCACCTCGGGCCTGGTCGGCTATTTCTCCTACGACGTGGTCCGCGAGGTCGAACGGCTACCCAACACGCCACCGGCCGAACACGATCTGCCCGATGCGGTGTTCGACGTGATCGGTGACATGGCCGTGTTCGACCATTGGCGTCAGCGGGTCACGCTCGTGGCAGTGGCGCTCCTGCCCGAGAACGCAACCGCAGAGCAGATCGACGCTGCCTACCACGAGGCTGTGCAAAGGCTCGACGATCTCGCTGCGGCGGGCGCCCGACCGATCGACGAGCCCATGCTGGAGCCTCCGTCAGCCGAGCCCGAGTTACCAGACATCACGTCATCGATGGACAACGGCAGTTACCAAATGGCCGTCGAAGTGGCCAAGGAATACATCCGGGCTGGCGACATCTTCCAAGTGGTGCTCTCGCAACGATTCGGTTTTCAACTCGATGCAGACCCCGTCGACGTCTACCGCGTGCTTCGTCAGATCAACCCGAGCCCGTACATGTACCTGATCCGCCAGCCAGACGTCACGATCGTTGGCTGCTCGCCTGAACCGTTGGTGCAGGTCCGAGAGGGGCGAGTCATCTCGCGGCCGATCGCCGGTACACGCCGCCGCGGCCGCACCGACGAAGAAGATCGTCGCATGGCCGCCGAACTGGCCGAGGACCCCAAGGAGCGGGCCGAGCACATCATGTTGGTCGACCTGGCCAGGAACGATGTCGGCCGTGTGGTCTCCTATGGCTCGCTCGAGGTCGAGGAGATGATGACACTGGAGAACTACAGCCACGTCATGCACCTCACCAGTCAGGTTGCTGGCAATCTGCGCCCTGAGCTCGGGGTGATCGATGTCCTTCGGGCAACGCTCCCCGCCGGCACCGTCTCCGGGGCGCCAAAGGTGCGAGCGATGGAGATCATCGATGAGCTCGAGCCGGTGAAGCGCGGCCCGTACGCAGGTGTGGTCGGGTATCTCGACTTCTCCGGCAACTTCGACACCGCCATCACGATTCGCACCATGATCTGTCACGCCGATGGCTCTGCCAGCGTGCAGGCCGGAGCAGGAGTCGTGGCAGACAGCGACCCGGATCTCGAGAATCTCGAGTGTCAGAACAAGGCTCGGGCGTTGCTCGCCGCGGTTGAACCGGCGCAGCGGATGACCGCCAAACGTCAGGGCCGCTAGCTCACGAACCCTCGGTCGCCGTCGTCGTGCTTGTTGGTTGCGTGCTGGCCGGTGGAACGGTGCTCAGCGAAGAAGACGTCGTGACCGTGGTGGCGGGGGTCCGATGATCGAATCGCCATTGTGACGAGACCGCTTCCCACACCATGTCAGCAACCCACCTGCTGGCCTGTCTGGTGATGTGGATGCCATCGTTGGCTCTGGCCTTGCGTGTGGCGCTGTCGTCAGGCTCGTCGATGAACTGGTCGTACCCACCACCGGATCCGGTGAACAGATCGACGATGTCGACGACCCGAACCCACGGCCGTCGTTCGGCTTCTGCTGCGAGTGCTGCATTGATCTCGATGCGGATGTTGTCGCGCCGATCGTCGCGCATCGGAGGCAGGTTGATCCAGAGCATCTGCACGTCGGGAAACGCAGCAATGTCCATCATTGTTGCCACCCGTTCGCGGTACGCCCTCTGCCATTCAGGGGTGCCGATCACGACACGCTCACCGTCGACCCGAAGGTCTTGGTCATCGTTGCCACCGACCATGAAGACAACGACGTTCGGTCGTTCCTCGCGCTGCATGATCTCGCTGAACCGGGCTGGCCAATCGAAATAGTCAGGTCGGGCCAAACCCGTGCTGATCTCGAAGTCGAGCTCGACACTGCTGAGCTCTGGATCGGCGACGCGATAGAGCATCTCGGAGCCAACGTATTCGCCGAGCGAGTCACCGCCTGTCCAGATTCTCAGCGGATGGTTGATAGTGACGTCACCCAAGATCGGCAGAGGAGCTGGAGTGGTTGGCAGAGCGGTGGTTGGCAGAGCGGTGGTTGGCGGGGCAGTGGCCGGTGGGGCTGTCGAGGTCGTCGTGGTGGGGAGTGCCGTGACGGCGCTGGTGTCCTTCGGGATGGTTGTCGTAGTCGTTGACGGAACCGCAGCAGCCAACTCGCCGAGAACGATCTCGCTCGGCTCTCGTTCATCTCGGTCGAGCGCGGCGTTGATCGCTGCAGCTGGTCTGTCGAGCCTCAGCTGCGACGAAAGTGCATCAACTCCCTCAGCAGCGGCGAGCCAACGGTCGCGATCGGGCCCGTACTCCTGGCGGTCCGCCATGGCAACGAGGCGTCCAGAACTGAGCAGCGCTGTCACGACCAGACAGACCATGAGTCCGCCGAAGACCCTGCCGACACCAGACGCGCCTGTCCGCTCGGCGCGAAAGATGCTCTGCTTTCGTGCTGGCCGGATGAACCGGCGAAAGAGGTCAGACATGCAAACTCAGAACTGGAAGTAGATGAATGGGGCGACCCCTTCAGGGCCGAGGGCGACGATGAGGGAGATCCAGATGCCGAGTAGAGCACCTTGAACCAGCGGATCGGTATCGGCACCGCGCTCTCGAATGGTCAGCAGCAGGTCAGTTGGGGCCATCTGCATTGCCAAGGCACCGATCACGATGACCAATGCCCACCACTCGACCCCACTCCCGAGGGGAGCAGTGGCAAGGCCGCCGAGGAAGTCAGTGGCGATCTCGAAGGAATCGGCTCGGAACAGTACCCAGGCCACACAAACGACATGGAAGGTGATGAACCATCGAGCCACCGTGGCCATTGGCCGCTCGCCTGCCGGTGACCCAACCCCCAAGAGTCGTTCGATCACGAGGGCTGTGCCGTGGATCGCGCCCCACGCCACAAAGGTCCACGCCGCGCCGTGCCACAGGCCGCCGAGCACCATCGTGAGCATCAGATTGCGGTACGTCCGCAGCAATCCGAGGCGATTTCCGCCGAGCGAAATGTAGAGATAGTCCCGCAGCCAGTTCGACAGCGTGATGTGCCACCGACGCCAGAAGTCCTGGATCGACAGCGATCGATAGGGATTGTCGAAGTTGACCGGAAAGCGAAAGCCGAGCAATAAGGCGATCCCGATCGCAATGTCGGTGTAGCCAGAGAAGTCGGCGTAGATCTGGATCGCATAGCCGTACATCGCTTGCAGCAGCTCGAGTTTGGTCGCTTCGGTTGGTGCGGCGAAGACAGGATCGACGACCGTCTCACCGAGATACGTGGCGATCACGACCTTCTTGAAGAGACCCCGGCCGATCATCCACACTGCCTCGAAGGAGTCGACCTCGTCATCCAAACGGTGACGGTTGAGCTGCGGCAGGAACTCCTTGGCCCGCACGATCGGGCCGGCCACCAGCTGTGGAAAGAAGGAAAGGAAGACGCCGACATCGATCAACCGAACCGCACGAACGTCTCGGCGGCCCACATCGACCACGTAGCTGATGGCTTGGAATGTGTAGAAGGAAATACCGACGGGAAGGATCACTTCGATGAACGGCAGTGGCTGCTCGGCCCCGAAGGCTTCGGTCAGCGATTCGACGAAGAAGCCGTAGTACTTGAAGAAGCCGAGCAGAGCGAGGTTGGCGACAACGCCGAGTCGGATGAAACGCTTCCGCTTGCGGCCTGTTGCTCGCTCGACCTTCTTCGCGGCCCACCAGTTGAAGAGAATCGAACCAGCGATCAGAGACAGGAAGCGCTCGTCCCACCATCCGTAGAACACCGCCGAAGCCGCCAACATCGCGTACTTCCAGGCGGTGGGTTGGGCGCGGAGCAGTACATGGACTCCGTAGACAACCAAGAAGAAGACAGCGAAGGTGAATGTGGGGAACAGCACAGGCGAGAGTTGCGTGGTGGGACGCAATCCGCCTCGGTCCCAATCCAGGCTGGCGCCATCCTCGCGCCAAACCGAGCGAGACCCACGTCAGACCGCGGCATACTTTGCAGATGCTGAGCCTGAGCGAGTCCGAAGCCGTCCTCCGGTCGGGAAGCGTGGCCGCAGGCACCTCCCGAGACGTCGTCGTGGTCGACGGGTCAGAGGCCGCAAGTTACTTGCACGGCCAGGTCAGCCAGAACATCGAGGGCATGGCCGTGGGCGATTCGGCTTGGACCCTGCTGCTCGAACCCGCTGGCCGAGTGACCGCGTGGGCTCGAGCGTCTCGAGTGGGCGACGAGGAGTTCTGGCTCGACGTCGATGTCGGCGCCGGCGAGGCCATGCTGGCCCGTCTCGAACGATTCAAGTTACGGACGAAGGCATCCTTCGAGCTTCGGTCTGGCTTGACGACCACCGCTGTTCGGGGCGCTGCGGCCCCATCGGTAGATGAGCTCAGATCCAAGGTGCTCTCGGCCGACCCGAGGGTCGTGGTGGCAGCAATGGCCTGGCCGAAGACCGTCGGGGCCGACATCCTCGGCATCGAAGCATCGGCGGCCGCTGAGTTGCTCGACCTGCCGTTGGGCGACCCCGGTGTGGTCGAACTCGAACGTATCGAGGCTGGGCGCCCGGCCATGGGGCGCGAGTTCGCCGAGAAGACCATCCCGGCAGAAACCGGCGTGGTCAACCATTCGGCGGACTTCACCAAGGGGTGCTACGTCGGTCAGGAACTCGTGGCTCGGGTTGATTCTCGAGGTAACAACACGCCTCGAACCGTCTACCCGGCGGTGATGTCGCCTGGGCAGGTTCCGGCAGAGGCAGCTGAGCTGGTCCTCGATGGCGACGTCGTCGGCGTTGTCACGAGTGCAGCAATCAGCGCAGATGGCGTCGCCGCTCTTGTATCAGTCAAGCGTTCGGTCGACGTTCCGGTGACACTTCAGGTCGAGGTTGGCGGAACCCTCGTCGACATCGCGGTGTCCGACGTTGACTGGCTCTGAACGAAAGTTGTAGTTGCGGAGACCTGACCCCAGATGGTCAGTCGGCGAGGGGGAGGCGGATCACCATGGCGGTTCCGCCAACGGGCGGACTGATGGCTTGGACACTTCCATCCATTGCTCCCACGAGTTCGCGCACGATGGCGAGGCCGAGGCCACTGGAGCTCTCGCTTCGTTCCGGCACCAGCTTGGTGACGTAGAGCCGTTCGAAGACATGGGGAAGGTCGACGGGATTGATGCCCGGGCCGTCGTCTGCCACGGTGATGACGGCCTCGGTGCCCTCGCTCCCGAGCGAGACCGTCACCGTCGACGACGCAAACGACGTGGCATTCTCGACGAGGTTCGCCACTGCCTGGCCGAGCCGGTCGGGGTCGGCGCAAACGATGACAGGGCTGCCGGTGTCGATGATCAGCTCGACGTCGCGTTCTGCTGCAGATGGGGCGAGTCCGGCGGCCGTTGCTGCGACGACCTCGGCTGCATCGAAGTTCTCGATGTCGAAGCGGAACTGCTTGGCCTCGAGCTTTCCGAGATCGAGAAGGTCGCCAACGAGGCGAGCAAGCCGGTTGGCGTTGTGTGAGATGACGGCGCCGGCTCGTGCAGTGTCAGTGACGGTGCCGTCTTCGAGTGCTTCGCCGAAGCCACGGAGCGCGGTGAGGGGTGTACGAAGGTCGTGGGACACCGAGAGCAAGAACTGTTGCTCGCCGGCCCGTCCCCGTTCCAGTTCCGCCGCCATGGTGTTGACACCGAGACCGAGGTCAGCGATCTCGTCATTGCCATCGACGGGTACTCGCACTCCGAGGTCGCCGTTGGCGATGGCGTTGGTAGCTGCGGTCGCCCGCCTTATTGGTTGGACGAAACGTCGGGCCAACACCGATGCTGCGAGGGCGGCACCAGCCAAGACCACACCGGCGCTGACCAAGAACCAGACGCGTGCTTCGTCACCGATCGTTGCCACTTGACGTTGGATGATGACCACGGAGTTGCCGCGCCCGTTTCTCCCATTGAGCTGTTGAACGCCTCGGAGATCACCACCAACGCGGGTGAACACCGGTTCGCCGTCTCGCACCTGCTCGAGGGCACCCTCGTCCAGCGCCGGTTCGACACGTTGCGTCGATCCGTTGCGAGGATTGGTGGTGAGGGCACCGCTGGCATCGAGACGGCCGATGGCGATGGTCGAGTTCTCGAATGCATCACCGAGTCGAGCGAGCGCTGGTCCGCGTTCGGCAGGATCCGAACTCTGGCCAACGAGTTCGGCAACAGCGTCGAGCTGAGCGATCACGCGTTCTCTAGCGTCGCGCTCGGCCCCGATGCTGGCGAGCCCGAGCACGCCGAGTCCGACCAGCAGAATCGCGGCCAGTGCCGTCCCGAGCAGTGCGATGGTGATGCGGCGCTGCATCAGCCCAGCCGATAGCCGGCGCCGCGAATCGTGGCGAGCGGCAGGTCGTCGCCGAGCTTCTTGCGCAGCTGGCGAACGTGAACATCAACGGTTCGAGTATCACCAATCCACCCTTCGCCCCATGCGCCGTCGAGAAGCTGTTGGCGGGTCAGTACGACCCCAACGTTCTGGCAAAGGAAAGCCAGCAAACGAAATTCTTGCGTGGCCAGTGTGGTGGGGCTGCCGTCGACGGTTGCTTCGTGGCGCTCGAGATCGATGGTGACCGAACCGAACTCAGCGATGGACGTCGCCGCCTCGATGCGGCCCCGCCTCAGGATGGCGTTCACCCGTGCAACGACCTCTCGAGGCGAGAAAGGCTTCGTCACGTAGTCATCGGCGCCCAACTCGAGCCCGAGCACACGATCGATCTCGTCGTCACGAGCGGTCAGGAAGAGCACCGGCACATCGCTCGTCGCTCGAATCTCGCGGCAGACGTCCAGGCCAGACACACCGGGAAGTCCGATGTCGAGCACCACCAGGTCGGGCTGACGGGCTCGGATGGTCTCCAGACCGTCCTCGCCCGAGCGACACCAGTGCACGGTCCAGCCTTCGCGTTCGAAATAGAGGATGAGGAGGTCGGCGATGTCGCGCTCGTCTTCGACAACCACGATTCTGTGGTTGACGATTCTGTGTTGGGAGATGCCGTGTTGGGAGATGCCGTGGTTGGCCCGCTGCATCGTGCGACGGTACTTGCTCTGTGTCAGGGGAATGTGATGAGTCGGCAACGGTCCAGTAAGTTCGCCGGCATGTCGAAGCTCAGCATCATCGCAACCCTGACCGCCGCCGAAGGAAAGGCCGACGAACTCGAAGCTGCACTGACCGCTCTCATCGCGGCCGCCGATGAAGAGCCCGGTCTCGAGATCTACAGCGTGCACCGTGACCCCAAGGACGAGAACGCCTTCTACTTCTTCGAGCTCTACACCGACCAGGCGGCCTTCGATGTCCACGGCAAGGGCGAGAAGATGAAGGCGGCGATGGGTTCGATGGGGGGCCTGCTCGGAGGCCGGCCCGATGTGAAGATCCTCACTCCAGGTGCGGCAAAGGGCCTCGATCTCTAGATCTCGCGCTTCGGACAACGGTCACTAGCCTCGAACCGTGGCTACCTATCTCGACGCAATCCTCGATGCTCACCGTCTGCGAGCAGCCTCTGATCCGCGTTCGGTGGAAGAACTGCTCGACGAGGTCAGCGAGCTCGGACCTTGTCGGGGCTTTGCTGACGCGCTTCGCAACGCCGAGGGTCTTGCCGTCATCAGCGAGATCAAACGTCGTTCACCGTCCAAGGGCGATCTGAACGTCGGCTTGGACCCGGCTGAATGGGCGCAGGCCTACGAACAAGGCGGCGCCACGTGTCTGTCGGTGCTGACCGACGTCGATCACTTCGGTGGTTCGGCTGCAGACCTTGCCGTAGCTCGGGCCGCCGTGTCGCTGCCGGTCATTCGCAAGGATTTCACGGTGTCACCAATGGATGTGCTCGATGCTCGGCTCATGGGCGCCGACGCGGTGCTGCTGATCGTGGCAGCATTGGACGACGTCGAACTCGCCGACTTTCATGCTCTCGCCACCGAGATCGGGCTCGATGCGCTCGTCGAGACCCATGACGAGGCCGAGGTCGAGCGGGCCATGGCAGTCGGCGCAACTCTGGTGGGTGTCAACCAGCGTGACCTCGTCACCTTCGAGGTCGACACGGCGAGGGCCGTGCGAGTCGGCGCCACTTTGCCAGGTCACGCGGTTCGGGTGGCTGAATCTGGCGTGGAAGGCCCAGCTGACGCTGCGGTGCTTCGAGAAGCAGGCTACCACGCCGTGCTGGTCGGCGAGGCCCTTGTTCGTTCTGGCGACCCAGCGGCATCCGTTGCAGCCTTGCGAGCCGCTTGATGGACGCCAATTCGCTGCGAACTCCGGCCCTTCGCCAGTAACGTTCCCGCTGTGTCTGCCAAGGGAGTGTTCGTGAAGATCTGCGGGGTCACCACCCTCGACGATGCCCTCCTGTCCGCCGGTCTTGGCGCTGACGCGCTCGGCTTGAACTTCGTAGCGGCTTCTCCTCGGCTCATCACCACCCGAACAGCGACCGACATCGTTCGCAGACTGCCGGCCGAGGTGCTCACAGTTGGTGTGTTCAGAAACGAACGCCGCGAGCGAGTGGTCAAGATCGCCAACGAGGTCGGACTTCGTGCCGTGCAGCTGCACGGCGACGAAACACCAGAAGACGTGGCGTGGGTCGGCGAGCGGGTTCCGAACGTGATCCGTGCATTGTCGGCCGGAAGTCTCGAACGTTACGACCTCGATGCTTGCGGTCCGGTGAGATTGTTGGTCGATGCTCCAGACCCCGGAAGTGGCAAGCCCTTCGACTGGACCCGTCTTGCTGCGGCCCCACCTGACCGTCGGTACCTCTTGGCCGGCGGTCTTCACCCCGACAACGTGGTGGAGGCAATCCAGCTTTTGCACCCGTGGGGCGTTGATCTCGCCAGTGGCGTCGAGTCACGTCCAGGTGTCAAAGATCCGGTCAAGTTGCAGCGGTTCATCGCGGCGGCTCGATCCGTGGCACCCTCAGACCTCTACAGCGAATCGACCCCCGACTCGCTGTTCGATTGGGAGGACCCAACCCCATGGCCTTGACTGATTCCCGCCCCGAAACCCCGCAGCCTGATTCGCTGATGGCAGAACCGGATGCCAGCGGCCGCTTCGGTCAATTCGGCGGTCGGTTTGTCCCGGAAACGTTGGTACCCGCGTGCGCCGAGCTCGAGGCAGCATTCCGTGAAGCGTGGTCGGATCCCTCCTTCATCGAGGAGTTCCAGACGTTGCTCGTCGACTATGGCGGGCGCCCTTCACCGCTGACCGAGTGTCACAACCTGTCGAAGGAACTCGGTTTCCGCGTACTGCTGAAACGCGAGGATCTCAACCACACGGGCTCGCACAAGATCAACAACGTGCTCGGCCAAGCACTGCTCGCCAAGCGCATGGGCAAGACTCGCCTCGTCGCCGAGACCGGGGCAGGCCAACACGGTGTTGCCACCGCTACCGCTGCTGCCCTGATGGGCATGGAGTGCGTGGTGTACATGGGCGAAGTCGACATCAAGCGTCAGGCGCTCAACGTCTTCAGAATGAATCTCCTCGGCGCCGAGGTCCGCACCGCCATGAGTGGTAGCCGCACGCTCAAAGACGCTGTCAATGAAGCAATGCGTAACTGGGTCGCCACTGTCGAGGACACCTATTACCTGCTCGGCTCGGTCATGGGGCCGCACCCGTACCCGTGGATGGTTCGTGAGTTCCACCGCGTGATCGGCGACGAAGCCAACGCTCAGTGCCAGGAATTGCTCGGCGGCATGCCGGATGTCGTTGTTGCCTGTGTCGGCGGCGGCTCGAATGCAGCTGGCATCTTCTCCGGCTTCGTCGATACCGATGCTGAACTCGTGGGAGCAGAACCCAGCGGGGGAGCAGCCACCGGTCGAGCGGTTCCAGGCGTGGTGCACGGTTCGCACAGCTATTTGATGCAGGACGAGTTCGGTCAGGTCCAAGAAGCGCATTCGGTCAGTGCTGGCCTGGACTACCCGGGTGTTGGGCCTGAGCACGCCCACCTCGCCGAGATCGGCCGTGCTCGTTACGAGTCAGTCACCGATACCGAAGTCATCGAGGCCTTCAAGCTGCTGTCTCGTTCGGAGGGCATCATTCCTGCCCTCGAGCCAGCACACGGTCTGGCATGGATGGTCAAGGCCAAGGACGAGCTTGCTGGCAAGACAGTCTTGCTCAATCTTTCTGGACGTGGAGACAAGGATGTGGCCCAGGTTCAAGCCATCCTCGATGGCGATCCCGAAGCACTGGAGACCATGCGTTCATGAACGGCTACACCGGCACTCTCGAAGATCACCTGCGAGCCAAGCGGGCGGAGGGGCGGAAGCTCCTTCTTCCCTACGTCACTGGTGGCTACCCGATCGCCGAGTGGCCTCGGCTGATCGAGGGCTTCGCTCAAGCCGGTGCTGACGCGATGGAGATCGGTATTCCGTTCTCTGATCCGGTGATGGACGGCCCAACGATTCAAGAGGCTTCGGCGTTGGCGCTCGAGTCAGGCGTGACACCAGCGTCGGTGCTCGACGAGGTTGCCAAGACCGATCCTGGCGTCCCCCTCATCGCCATGACGTACTACAACGTTGCCTTCCACATGGGGCACGAGCGCTTTGCTGCGTCGCTCGAGCGAGCGGGCATTGCTGGGGCGATCCTGCCAGATCTGCCCCTGGAAGAGGTCGGGCCGTGGGCCGACGTCGCAGATGCCCATGGCATCGAAACCGTCATGCTCGCCGCTCCGACCGCACCTGACGAACGCTTGCCGCGCATTGTCGAACGAACCCGCGGGTTCGTCTATGGCGTGGGCCTCGTCGGGATCACGGGTGAGCGGGCAGCTCTCGCTTCGAGTGCGAAAGAGATTGCTCGCCGTTTGAAGGACATCACCGACAAGCCGGTGATCATCGGGATCGGAGTCTCCAACCCAGAGCAGGCGGCCGAGATCTGTGAGATCGCCGATGGGGTGGTCGTTGCGTCCGCCATCATTCGCCGAATGCTCGACGGTGGCTCTACCGATCAGGCGATCGAGTTCGTTGCTGCCCTGCGAGCTGGTCTCGACAGCGTTTGATGATGTCGTGATCGAGCGCCGGGAAGAATTCCCGAGCTCGCATGGTTCGTGAGGCATGCGAACTGCACTCCTGCTCATGGTCGTGGCACTTGTTGCGACGTCGTGCTCCAACAGCGAAAACACCGACGACGCTGGAGATTCGACGAGCGCCGCCGCCTCAGCTCCTGACGAAGTGGCCGAGCCCTCTGCGTCGGCCGGCAGCGTTGCTGACGTCGAGGCCTTCGACTACTCGGTGGTCGACTACGACCTCGAGCCAAAAGGGTCGGCATTGCGGGGCGATCGTCGATCTGAGGCATTCCCGCCGCCCGTGGTGAGCCCGGGCGACATCGTCAGCGGAGGGCCGCCGCCAGACGGCATTCCTCCGATCGATGCGCCAGTGTTCGCCTCGATCGGCGATGTCAGCTTCATCGACGATGACAACGAAGGTGTGGTCGTCGTCGAGATCAACGGCGAGGTGAAGGCGTACCCGATCCGGATCCTCATCTGGCACGAGATCGTGAACGACGAGATCGGCGGTGTTCCTGTCACCGTCACCTATTGCCCACTGTGCAACTCGGCGTTGGTGTTCGAGCGTCAATTCGGCGAGCGTCTTTTGGACTTCGGCACCTCGGGAGAGCTCTACCAGTCGGCGCTGGTGATGTATGACCGTCAAACCGAGTCGTTGTGGGCCCATTTCACTGGGGAGGGCCTCGTCGGCCACTACGCCGGTGCCCAGTTGCAGCTCGTGCCAGCACAAACGCTGGGTTGGGGCTCGTTCGTCGAAGCGTTCCCCACTGCCCAGGTGTTGACCCAAGACACCGGCGTCGACCGGCGGTACGGGGAGAACCCCTATGTTGGTTACGACAACGCATCGTCTGACCCCATTGGGGCCTTCATCTCCCAACCAATCGACAGCCGGCTGCTCGCGCTGGATCGGGTTGTTGGAGTCATCGATGACAGCGAGACCTATGCCGTACTTCTCGAAGACTTGGCCGCCGACGGCGCCGTTGAGATCAACGAAGGAAGCCGACCGCTCGTGGTCATGCACACTCCCGGGTTGAACTCATCGCTCGAGGACGGGGCGATCGCCGGCGGTCGTGACGTCGGCCAAACGGGCGTGTACGTCGCTAGAGCCGAGGACCGCTCCCCGCTCACCTTCACCAAGAACGGCGACAGCTTTCTCGACACAGAGACTGGCTCGACCTGGAACATCCTCGGGATGGCAACCGACGGCCCGTTGGCAGGCGAAGTGCTCCAAGCCGTCCCGCACCTCGACACGTTCTGGTTCTCCTGGTCCACCTACCAACCCGATCACATTCTGGTGACGCCCTAGTCCTCGGGAGCCCCAAAAGCGCTACGTGGTCCTGCTGCGCTGCGGCGCCACCATTGGGTTTGTGGGAACAACGAGCGCGGAGCCTCGGCGGTGGAGGTAGCCGCAAGTAGCTGTGGCTCACGCAAGGGTTCGACAGACCCGAAGTGTCTCTGGAGAGAGGACTCGGACGAAGTCCGCCGCAGCGGAAGAGAACACGAAGCGGTCTGCCGAACCGATCTGCTACGCCGAAGCGTTGCGGTTGAGCGCACTGACGATGGCTCGCAGCGAGGCTGAGACAATGTCGGTATGGATCCCCACGCCCCACATCTCGTCGTCACCGATCTTCATCTCGACGTACGAGACCGCTCGAGCGTCGGTGCCTGCACCAATGGCGTGCTCGTGGTAGTCGAGCACCCGCAAGTCGAGGTCGATGTTGTCGCGTAGCGCCGAGGCGAAAGCGTCGACAGAGCCGTTGCCTTCTCCGTCGAGGATGAGTTCAGCGCCCTGTCGTCGCATCACGGCCTTCATCGTGGTGCGGTCTTGGCCGGACGCGTTCTGTGACGTGTTGAACGAGATGAGCTCGAACGGCGTGGTGATCGACAGGTAGTGGTTCTGGAATTCGTCCCAGATCTCAGAGCCCGTGATCTCTTTGCCGGTCGTGTCGGTGATGGTTTGCACCGTGCGGGTGAACTCGATCTGCAAGCGACGAGGCAGGTCGAGTTCGTGCTCGGTCTTGAGCAAGTACGCAACACCACCCTTGCCGGACTGGGAGTTGACCCGGATGACGTCTTCGTAGTTTCGGCCGACGTCCTTGGGGTCGATGGGAAGGTAGGGGACTTCCCACAAGGTCTGGCCGGTGGCGGCCATGGCGTCGAAACCCTTCTTGATGGCGTCTTGGTGCGAGCCGGAGAAAGCGGTGTAGACGAGATCGCCGACGTAGGGGTGGCGAGGATGGACCGGCAGCTGGTTGCAGTGCTCGGCAATGCGTCGAGCATCGTTGATGTCGGTGAAGTCGAGGCCGGGATCGACCCCTTGGCTGTAGAGGTTGAGGGCCAAGGTGACGATGTCGACGTTGCCGGTTCGTTCGCCGTTGCCGAACAGTGTTCCCTCGACGCGGTCGGCGCCCGCCATCATCCCGCACTCAGCAGCGGCCACACCGGTGCCGCGATCGTTGTGCGGATGCAGCGAGAGCACGATGGCATCGCGCCCGACGATGTTGCGGTCGAACCACTCGATCATGTCGCCGTAGATGTTCGCCGTGCTCATCTCGACCGTGGCTGGCAGGTTGATGATCAGCGGATCTTCGGGCGTCGGGACGAAGACGTCCATGACCGCCTCGCAAATCCGTTTTGCGAAGGGAAGTTCGGTGCCGGTGAAGCTCTCGGGCGAGTACTCATAGCGAATCTTCGTGTCGCCCATCTGGGCTTCGTTTCGCTTGCAGTCCTCGGCGCCCTTGACCGCGATGTCGACGATGCCGTCTTCGTCGAGTCCGAAAACGACCCGACGCTGCACGGTCGAGGTGGAGTTGTAGAGGTGGACGATTGCGTTCTTCGCGCCCTTGATGCTCTCGAAGGTGCGGTCGATCAGTTCGGTGCGTGACTGGGTGAGCACTTGAATGGTGACGTTGTCGGGGATCGCCCCCTCCTCGATGATGCTGCGAACGAACTCGAAGTCGGTGTCTGATGCCGAGGGGAAACCGACCTCGATCTCGGAGAAGCCGTAGGCAACGAGGGCGTCGAACATCATGCGCTTGCGCGCTGGGTCCATTGGTTCGATGAGGGCTTGGTTTCCGTCGCGAAGATCAACCGAGCACCACAGCGGCGCTTCGGTGATGGTTTTCGAGGGCCAGGTGCGATCGATGTCGATCTCTGGGAATGGGGCGTATTTCTGGATCGGCATGACGCCGGGCTTGTTGTTACGCATCGGGCCGATGTTGGGTCGTGACGTGCTCATGTGATTTCCTCTTGGATCTGTGTTGGCCGGAACGCTCACGAGAGGAGGTTCTGACGGCCGCGTGTTCTCTGGCTTTTGGTCCCGACGCGCCGGATCAGGCGGTCGGGCTCATGAGTCGGAGGTCGAGAAGTGAGAACACGTGAATGACTCTACACGCCGAGTCGGGGGAGCGCGTGGCATCGATTCGGGGCACAGCGACGAGCTACTCCATCTCGCCAGCGACCAAGCGTTCCGAGAACGCCCGCAATCCGGCGAGCACCTCGGGGTCGACGGGCTCAGCGGCGTTCGCAAGAGAGGTCTTGATGCTGCGGTAGACCTCGGACTCGACGTTGCAGTCCGGACAGTCTGCGAGGTGAGCGGCTACCCGGCGTGCGGTCTCGACATCGACTTCACCGTCGAGATAACTCTGAACGGTCTTGAGGACCTCTTTGCATGAGGGGTTCCGCAATCGCTCCAGGAATCGATTGACGATCATCCTGCGCTCCTTTGCGGGTCGGAGTGCTGCGTCTCGAGCGGACCGGGGTTGGTCGCTGGGTCGTCGGGTCGTTCGGATTCGAGCCCGTGCTCGTTGATGTCGTCCCTGATGCGCTTGCGGGCTCGATGGAGGCGGCTCATGACGGTACCGACGGGAACACCCAAGATCTCGGCTGCTTCGGCGTAGGAGAGACCGTTGAGATCGACCAGTTCGACAACGTTGCGGAAGCTGGCCGACAGACGGTCGAACGCCTTCTGGACAGCAGAGTCGAAGATGGGATCGACGACGTTGTCCTCCGGTGTGACGGTCAGCGCGTGTCGCGTGGAACGCTCGAACGTGAGCTCGGGGTCATCGAGAAGGTCTGGGGTCTTCTTCCGCGCCCGGTTGATGTTGGCGTTGCGCATGATCGTGAGCAGCCATGCCTTCGGGTAGCGGCCGTCGAAGCGTTCGATGGCTCGAAATGCCCGAAGCAACGTCTCCTGGACGAGGTCCTCTGCATCGCTTTGCGACCTCGTGAGCGAACGAGCCGTTCGGTAGAGAAGGTCGAGTTGAGGGACGACGAACTCATTGAACCTGGCCTGCTGGCTCGAGGTGCCGATGGGAGGGGTCATGAGGAGCACGATGCAAGATCGAACCGGAAGCAGCACGTGAGCATTCCCCTATCCTCGCATGTCATGACTGAAGGAACGCCCCATGGGTCTGGATCTCCGGCGGATGAGCCACCAGTCGATGAGCCGACGAAGATCTCGCTGTTCGACGCTGTCGGCGCTTCGCAGTTCTTCATCGACGTCGTCGATCACTTCTACGACAACGTCGTCGACAATGCCGTGTTGCAGCCGCTCTACCCCGAAGACCTCGGCGATGCTCGACGTCATACAGCACTGTTCTTGATTCAGTACTGGGGCGGGCCCAGCACCTACAGCGACGAGCGAGGACACCCCCGGCTTCGCATGCGTCACTTGCCGTTTGCCATCGGCCAAGCGGAGCGAGATGCCTGGTTCGAACTCATGATGCTCGCCGTGAACGACACACTCGCCGCTGCGCCTGCAGGCTCGATCCTCAAGCACCCGTTGGAGGGCGCCGACATCACCGCAACGGCGCGAATGATGTTCCACGACTACTTCAACCAAGCGAGCACGGCGATGATCAATCAACCCACCTGACCGGCTGAAGCATCGCTGACAGCGCCTCGGTCTTGCGCCCGAAAAGGCCTCGGTCTGGCTCGCAATGTGATTTGCTTCGCCAGGAAGGGCCCACTGTTCAAGCGGCTCGCGGCGACCCAAACCTGTCGAAATCCTTGACTTTGTCATTTGGCACTGCTCTGCTACACGCTGTACTCCCGAGTCGCGGGAGACAAAGAGTAGGAGTGGTCATGAACAAGACCGAACTGATTGACGCCACAGCGGAGCGGGCTGGGGTTTCAAAGAAGGATGCCGGCGCCGTCATCGACGCCATGTTCGTCGAGATCTCCAAGGTCGTTGCCAAGGGCGGCGACAAGGTTGTCATCCCCGGGATGATTTCTTTCGAGCAGGTGGACCGCAAGGCCCGCAAGGGTTTCAACCCGCAGACCAACGAGCCGCTGGAGATTCCGGCCTCGACCGCAGTGAAGATCACCGCTGGCGCCAAGCTCAAGGCATACGCCAAGGGCACGCAGAAGCCGGAGTAGCTTCGGCAATCTGAGAGGTCGGCACGACGTCGACATCTCGGACGAACGTGGCATCTGAATACGCAGTTCGAGCACCGACCGGTTCGCCGGTCGGTGCTTCGCGATCATGATGATTTGCGCCTCGGGCGACGCCACGTGGCGCGACGGGCCATCCCACCGAGATGCATGCACGCCGGGAACCTGATTTCTGGCAGACTGCCGCCATGTCGTCCCAGCCGCTTCCCAAGCCCATCGATCTGCTGCCTCATCGACCACCGTTCTTGCTGGTCGATGAGCTCACCGAACTCGTGCCGGGCGAACGAGTTGCGGGAATCTGGCGACTCACCGGCGAGGAGTATTTCTGGCCAGGTCACTTTCCGGGATTGCCCACGCTTCCGGGCGTGCTCATGGTGGAGGCACTGGCTCAAGTCGGCGCTTGTGCCGCCCTTGCTGACCCGAAGCACGCAGGCAAGATCCCGTTCTTCGGCGGCGTCGACAAGGTGAAGTTCCGTCGCCAAGTGTCGCCTGGGGAAACGCTGCACCTCGAGGTCGAGTTCACTCGTCTGTCGTCACGTGGCGGTAAGGGAATCGGCAAGGCCACGGTGAACGGCGAGACCGCATGCTCAGCCGAGCTCATGGTCGTGCTGGCCCCGGCTCCGACTGGCGGTTGAGGGCACCCGGCCTCCGGTGTCAGCTGGGGGGAGCGAGGATGAGCGAACCGTTGTGGCCGCCGAAACCGAAGCTGTTCGACATGGTCGGCGCCGGCTCCCAGTCGCGAGCTTCGCCGAGGACGAAGTCGACCGCTGGCATCGAGGGATCGAGGGTCGTGACGCCCAAGGTCGGTGGGATCGAACGCTTTTGCATCGACAGCACGATCGACACAGCCTCGATGGCGCCAGCGGCACCGAATGAGTGGCCGGTGACGCCCTTGATCGAATTCATGGCTGGCCCGGGCGCAGTTCCGAACACCTCGGCGACGGCGGCCGCCTCTGCTGCGTCGTTGAGCGAGGTCGAGGTGCCGTGAGCGTTCACGTACGTGATGTCGCTGGCATCGAGGCCGGCATCGGCCAGAGCGAGCCTGATGCACTGGATCGCACCCACGCCGCCGGGTGACGGAGCGGTGATGTGGTGAGCATCAGCGGTGCTGGCTGATCCAAGGAACTCGGCGAGGATGGTGGCGCCGCGCTGTGTGGCGTGCTCCCATTCTTCGAGAACCAAGACGCCAGCGCCCTCGGCAATGACGAAACCGTCGCGCTTCTCGTCGAAGGGCATCGACACGCCTGAGTTGCTCATGGCGGTCATGTTTCGGAAACCAGCGAGCGCCGTTGGCGTCATCGGTGCTTCCGCACCTCCGGCCACCATGGCGTCGACGCGTCCGTATCGAATCAGGTCAGCGGCTCGGCCCAACGAATGGGTGCCAGCTGCGCATGCGGTGACGGTGTTCTCGCACGGGCCTTGGAACCCGTACTTCATCGACACTGCCGCCGGGGCGGCATTCGGCATCATCATCGGCACGAGGAAGGGGCTGACTCGTCGTGAGCCCTTCACATGCTGGGTGACGATTTCTTTCTCATTGGTCTCGATGCCGCCGATGCCGGTCCCGATCCACACGCCGATGCGTTGCGGGTCGAGGCCGATGTCGCCTGCTTGTTCGAGTGCTTCCTTTGCTGCGCCCAGTGCGAACTGGGCGAAACGGTCGGCGCGCCGCGCTTCTTTCGGATTGGCGAACAGTGAGGCTGGATCCCAGTCCTCGACATGACGCTCATCGCCCTGCGGGGGAGCAACATGTAGCCCGTCCCAGAACGACTCGACGCCATCGCCGCATGGGGCAACGACGCCGATTCCGGTGATTGCAACGCGCCGACCCTGCATCAGAGCTTGCCGACGACCAAGTCGTACGCGGCACCAACGGTTTCGACACCGTCGAGTTCCTCTTCGTCGACACTGACGTCGAATTCTTCCTCGAGAGCCATCACGAGTTCGACAAGATCAAGGCTGTCGGCGTCGAGATCCTCGGCGAACTTGGCTTCCTTGGTGATCTTGTCGCCCTCGACAGAGAGCACCTCGATCGCACACTTCTTGAATCGCTCGAAGTTTTGTTCATCACTCACGTTGGTTCCTCCTGAACCGTCTGCCAGCACACTCGCCGGACTACTACACGCTATCTGACCACTGATGGAGTGGGTTCCTGCGTCTCATGTTCTGACTCACCGGGTTGGTCAGCCAAAAATCATTTCGCTGTTTGCTTCAGCCGCCCATGCCCAGGCCGCCGTCGACGGGGATGGTGGCTCCTGTGATGTACGAGGCGCCGTCCGAGGCCAGAAAGCCAACGGCAGCAGCAACATCGTCGGGAGTTCCAACGCGGCCGAGTGGCACCGATTTCACGATGGCCTCTTTGGTGTCGTCGCCGAGTGCATCGAGCATGTCGGTGGCGATGGGACCTGGGGCCACCAGATTGACGGTGATGTTACGTGAAGCGAATTCACGGGCCAGCGAGCGGCCGAGGCCAACGAGGCCGGCCTTCGATGCGGCGTAGTTGGCTTGGCCGGTTTGGCCCATGGTGCCGACGACAGACGAGATGAAGATGATGCGGCCCCAACGCTTCTTCATCATGGGGCGAATCGACCGCTTGGCCACACGGAACGCACCGCCGAGGTTGGCATCGACAACGCCGGTGAAGTCGTCGTCGCTCATGCGGAGCACGAGGCCGTCGTTTGTCACGCCAGCGTTGGCGACCAGGATGGTGACGGGGCCGACTTCTGCTTCGATCGCATCGAAGGCTGCATCGATCTGTTTGGGGTCGGTGACGTCGCAGGGCACCCAGGACAGTCCGTCGGGGAGCCGATCGGGACGATTGCGGCTGCCAACCACGACGCGATGACCATCCTCGAGTAGCTCGAGTGCGCACGCAAGGCCGATGCCGCGGGTGCCGCCGGTGACGAAGGCAACGCGCTGATCATCATCGGCCGGTTGCTCTCGCTGCTGGCGTTGTTGTTGTGCTGGCCGGCGCGGTTGGCGCTTCGGCCGAGGTGCTGGGTCGTCGTCTCGACGTAGAACGTTCATCTGACGTCTCCTGACCATCGGTGGATGGTGGTGGCCCACGTCATGCCAGCGCCGAAACCGAGGAACATGACGATGGACCCCTCTTTGATCCGACCCTGATCGAGGGCCTGATCGAGAACGAGTGGAATGGATGCAGCCGACGTGTTGCCGGTCTCGTGCAGTCGCATGGCGGTTTGCTCCATGGTGAAGCCGAGCTTCTTCCACGCCGCCTCGACAATCCGGATGTTGGCTTGATGGGGCAGGACGAGGTCGATGTCGGCAACCGTGAGGCCGGCGCGTTCGAGTGCATTCGTCGCCGAACGGTTGATCGCGGTGACGGCTTGGCGGAAGACTTCCTTCCCGTCCATCTGCAGAAGGCCACCGTGCTCGGCGTAGAGGATGTGTACGAACTCACCGGCGGCACCGAGATCGAAACCGAGCAGCTCACTGGCGCCAGTGGGGTCTCGCTCGACCACGGCGGCACCTGCGCCGTTGCCGAAGAGAATGCCAGTGCCGCGATCGGTGTAGTCAGTGATCTGGTCGAGCGCTTCCGCTCCGGCGACGAGGATGCGGTCCATGCCTTGCAAGAGCAAGCCGTTTGCATGCACGAGGCCGTAGACCCAGCCAGAGCAAGCGGCCTGGATGTCGAGTGCACCGCAATCGAGCCCGAGGTTGTGGGCCACCTGGGGGGCAGTGCCCGGACAGATGAAGTCTGGCGATGTGGTGGCGAGCAGAAGTTGGTCGATGTCTTCTGGGCCGACGCCAGCGCGTTGCATGGCCTTTTCACACGCTGCGGTGGCCAACTCCGAGGTGGTGCCTCCAACATGGCGTTGGCCGATGCCAGTCCGGTCGAAGATCCATTCGTGGGTGGTGTCCATGTTCTTCGACAGGTCGTCGTTGGTGACGATGGTGTCGGGAAGATGGGCGCCGACACCGGCAAAGCGGAATCCAACACCCGGGGCGGGGGAGGTCATGGGCGGGCTTTCGGTGCAGAGAGGCTTGGGAGAGTTGTGTGCGGCCCGGAGATCGTGAAGATCAAGCGGTCCGCAGCCAAGCAATCGGTTGTGACGTGGTCACGCGCTCACCGTCGACGGCGAGCACGCCTTGAAGTGATCCTTCGAAGGAGGAACGAACCTCGACATCTCCAACGGTGCCAACGAGTTGGCCACGGGTGATGGACCCGGTGTCGGCGAGTCCGGCGGTGGCGGTGAAAACGCCAGTGGCTGGACTCACGACCAGGCGTTCCGCTGCGTAGAGGTGTTCGCCGTCCTGGGCAGGGCCAGGCCCCGAGATGCCAGAGAGTTGACCGAGCAGTTGGTCGACATGTTCTGGGGATGAAACCGAGATGTTGGTGGTGCCGGTCAGTGTGCGCTTGGCCATGCCGGTGAGAACGGTGCCGGGCCCGAGTTCGAGAAACACGGTGGCGCCGGCTTCGTCGAGTGCATGAAGGGTTTGGCGCCAACGGACTGGGCTGGTGAGTTGGGCGCCCATGAGTTGGGCCCAGTCTTCTCCGGAGGGGTGGGCGATGGCGTCGACATTGGCGAAGACGGGGCGGTGTGGGTCTCGAATGTCGACATCGACGATGGCTTTGCGGAGACGATCCCTGGCGGGAGACATGAACGGCGTGTGGAACGCTCCGCCGACCTTGATCGGCATCACTCGCTTGGCGCCGAGTTCTTTGGCCTCGATGGCGGCGGCGTCGATGGCGGCGGGATGGCCGGCGATGACGACTTGACCCGGAGCGTTGTAGTTGGCGACCCAGACGTCACCGTCGGTTCGATTGCAGGCAGTTTCGACCTTGTCGTCGTCGAGCCCGAGAACCGCCGCCATCGTGCCTTCTTCGGCGTCGGCGGCGGCTTGCATGGCGTTGCCGCGCTCGGTGACGAGTCGGACCGCATCGTCGAACGCCAAGGCTCCCGATGCGGTCAGGGCTGAGTATTCGCCCAGGCTGTGTCCGGCGTGGAAAGCGGGCTCGACGCCTGTGCGTTCCACCGCATCGAGAACGACCATGCTCATGACAAATGTTGCCAGTTGCGAGTTTCTCGTTTGGCGGAGTTCATCTGCATCAGCGCTGAGCAGGAGCGCTTCGACGTCTCGTTCCGAAGCTTCTGATGCCTCACCGACCAGTTCCCAAGAGGGATGTTGCTGCCAGGCAGCGCCCATGCTCGGGGCTTGGGATCCTTGACCAGGAAACGTGAACGCAGTGGTGACGGGGCTCATTGCAGTGTCTGACCACCGCGAGGCCAGGGAAGTTTCACCTAATCTCAAGTTACTTCGAGGAAACTTCAAGAGCGGTCGCACGGGGCCGATGAGCAGCTACGATCACCGTCCCGCCCGGGTGGCGGAATGGCAGACGCGGTGGACTCAAAATCCGCTGTCCGAAAGGGCGTGTGGGTTCGAGTCCCACCCCGGGCACGTAGCTCCCTCGACCATTCCGTACAACGCTGAAACGTTTGTGACCATGTCCTCTTCTGAAGCAATCAAGCGGCGGCTGACTGCCCTCGGAGACGATTTGCGGGCCGCCAAGAGCGAGGTGGCCATCCTCGACGAGCAGGTGGCGCACTTCGCAGATGCAGCCGAGGATGCTCGTTTGCGAGCGATGGTGTCGGAGACGCCTCTGGCCGACAAGGAACATCGTGAGGCGTCGAAGACAGTGAACAATCTGAGTAAGGACCGCCAGAAGTGGTCCGACCGAGTGATGCTGCTCGAAACGCAGCAAGACGAACTCCTCGACCAACTGATGGGGCCGAACACATGACCAGCAATGACGCTCCTAGCGGAGCAGAGATGCCGAAGGTCGCTGCTGATCTCCCGGCGGTGGCGGCTCCGACGCGCGTCCTCATCGCAGAAGACGAAGCGCTGATCCGTCTCGATCTCAAAGAGACGCTGATCGAAGAGGGATATGACGTCGTCGGCGAGGCCGGTGACGGCGCCGAAGCCATCCGTCTCGTTGCCGAGCTGCGCCCTGACGTTGCCATCCTCGACATCAAGATGCCGGGGACCGACGGTCTCACGGCTGCCCGGTCGATCATCGACGACCGCCTCGCCGCTGTGGTCATCCTCACCGCCTTCTCGCAGCGAGACTTGATCGAACAAGCACGCGACGCCGGAGCACTCGCTTACGTGGTGAAGCCATTCCATCGCAACGAACTCGTTCCTGCCATCGAGCTGGCGAAGGCTCGGTTCAGTGAGTTGAGCGAAGCAAACGAGCGGTTGGAATCGCTCGAACAACAGCTCGAGACCCGCAAGGTCGTCGATCGGGCCAAAGGGCATCTGATGGACAAGCATGGCTTCAGCGAGAACGAAGCCTTCCGCTTTGTCCAGAAGTCGGCGATGGGTTCTCGTTCGACGATGCGAGAGGTCGCGGAGCACGTCCTCGACGGTTCCCTCACGCCGTCCTGACGTGACGGGCCTGACGTCGCGAGCCTGACCGCGCAGGTAGTGTCAGCGTCAATGCCAACGCTGATGCTCATCGACGGAAATTCACTCACGTACCGCGCCTTCCACGCGCTTCCACCCGACCTGGCCACGGCGTCGGGCCTGGTCACCAACGCGGTGTTCGGCTTCACTTCGATGCTGATCAACCTGGTACGTGATCATCAGCCGGATGGCATCGGCGTCACCTTCGATTTGCCGCAGCCCACGTTTCGACATCTCAAGACCGAGACCTACAAGGCCAATCGCGACAAGACGCCCGACACCCTGATCGAGCAGATGGCGATCGTTCGTCAACTCGTAGAGACCCTCAACCTGCCGCTGGTCGACCTGCCTGGTTACGAAGCTGACGATGTGATCGCCACGCTTGCCACCCAGGCGGCGGCGAAGTCGATCGATGTTCTGATCGTCACCGGTGACCGTGACAGCTACCAACTGGTCGAAGATCCGCACATCAAGGTGGTCTACAACAAGCGTGGCGTGAGCGACTATGCCCTTTATGACGAGGCTGGGATTCTCGAACGAACCGGTGTCAAGCCGAGTGACTACGTCCAGTACGCGGCGCTTCGGGGTGACAAGTCCGACAACCTTCCTGGTGTGCCTGGCGTTGGTGAAAAGACAGCTGCCAAGCTGATCAACAAGTACGGCGGAATCGACGGCATCTACGAACACACCGACGAGCAGACGCCGAAGCTTCGAGAGAATCTGGTCGAGAACGAGGCGTTCGCGAGGCTGAACGTCGAGATGATGGAGCTGGTCAGGGATGCCCCGGTGGGGGTCGAGGTCGATGACCTGATGAATCCTGAGCACTACGACGTTGTCGAGACCAAGAAGCTCTTCGACTTCCTCGAGTTCCGCACGCTGTACGAGCGCATGCAGGGAACGTTCGCCATCGGTGCGAACTACCAAGGTGAGGTCGAGGCTGCCGAACAAGCGAGCGCCGATCATGACGATCTGATTGCCACCGTTGTTGGTATGGACGATGCCGAGTGGTCGGCGTTGTTCGCCGCCGGCGAGCCGGTTGCGTTGGCGCCTGGTTTTGACGGAGCGGTTCTGACGGGTCTGGCCATCGTCGTCGACGCTGTGGCAGGCACGGTTGGTTGGGCTCCATTCCCTGAGCTGCCCGCACCGGTCGCCGAGATGCTCGCCTCCAACGTGGATATGACCGTCGATGGTGGGGCTCGAGGCTTCTGGACCCACGATGCCAAGCCTCTGTTGCGAGCGCTGATCAGTGGCGCGACCGTCGGTCAGAGTTTGATGGCTGACACCTCGCTCGCTGCATATCTTCTCGATCCGGGTGGCAGGACGTACCCGCTCGATGAATTGCTCGTCGAACGCACCGAGTTCCGCTTGCCCGCCGATGATGGGCCACCAGCCGGGCAGCTCGACTTTGGCGAAAGCGCGGTCTCCCCGGTGGAACGTGCCGCCCTCGAGGCGCTGGCGGTTGCCCACGTGGCACCGACCCTCATCAAGCAGATCGTGGATGAGGAGGTCATTGACCTCTTTGTCAACGTCGAGGTGCCGCTCGTTCGAGTTCTGGCCCGGATGGAGCATGCCGGCATTGGTGTCGATCGCTCCGAGCTCGAAACTCTCAACCGTGACATGACGGCCGAAGCCGACATGCTTTCGAAGCAGATCCAAGAAGATGCGGGGCGTGAGTTCAACGTGAACTCGACCAAGGTCCTTCGGGAAGTGTTGTTCGAAGACCTCAGCCTGACACCGGGCAAGAAGAACAAGACCGGGTACTCAACCGATCAAGCAACGCTCGAGAAGCTCTCCGGTGAACACCCGATCGTCGATCACCTCTTGCGCTATCGCGAGGTCGAGAAGCTCCGCTCTACCTATGGCACTGGTCTGCTCGCCGAAACAGGCAGCGACGATCGCATCCGAGCCACGTTCAACCAGACCGTGGCTCGCACCGGCCGACTCTCCAGCGAAAATCCGAACCTGCACAACATTCCGGTTCGCACGGAGATGGGGCGCAGCTTCCGCAGGGCGTTTGTTCCCACTGAAGGGACCGAGTTCCTGGTCGCCGACTACAACCAGGTCGAACTTCGCTGCATTGCTCACCTCGCCGAGGATCCTGGCCTGATCGAGGCGTTCACTTCCGGCACCGACGTGCATGCCGCGGTCGCCAGCAGAGTCTTCGGCGTCGAAGTCGACGAGGTGACGTACGAACAAAGGAGCAAGGCCAAGATGGTCTCCTACGGTCTGGCGTACGGCATGGAGGCGTACGGGCTCGGGCAGCGCCTCGGTATCAAGACCAGCGAGGCCGCCTCGATCCTCGAGGCGTACTTCGAGGGTTTCCCTGCGGTTCGGGCGTACATGGATGCCACGGTCACCGAGGCAAGGAACAAGGGATACACCGAGACGCTCTTTGGTCGTCGTCGCATGATCCCTGAGCTTCGCAGTGACCGGACCAACATCCGGTTGGCGGGAGAGCGTCAGGCCATGAACGCCGGCATCCAGGGCCTCGCCGCCGACATCTTCAAAGTGGCACTCGTTCGCCTCGATACTGCCCTCGACGAGGCGGCGCTCAACAGCAGAGTGGTACTGCAGGTGCACGACGAAGTGATCCTCGAGGTGCCACCGTCAGAGAAAGAAGCGGCCAAGGACGTCGTGATCGACTCGCTCTCCAACGCATTCGACCTCGCTGTTCCCCTCGAAATCAACATGAGCTACGGCGCCACCTGGGCCGATGCCAAAGATTGACATGCACCCCAGTTCTGTGCCGGCTAGCAATCAAAATCGGACCCTTGGCCAAACAGAACCGGGGGAGGGGCATTGGTTTTCCGAACTCGCCGATCACATGGGGTCGGCGTACGAGCGGTATTCATTCACCAAAGGCACCGAGCAAGAAGTCGATGCGTTGATAGACCTGCTCGGGGTTTCGCCGGGCCAGCGCCTTCTCGATGTGGGCTGCGGGACCGGTCGACACAGCCACGCGTTTGCCGCTCGCGGCTTCGATGTCGTCGGTGTCGACATTTCGCCCAAATTCGTCGAGGTCGCCAACGACCGAGCGGGGCAGAACGAGCGCTATGTCTTCGGCGATGCACGAGACCTGACCTTCGACGCCGAGTTCGACGGTGTGATTTCGTTGTGTCAGGGAGCGTTCGGGCTCACGGGGGGACCGCGAGCGGATGACTCGCTGCCGGCTCGTGAACTCGATGAACCCATTCTCGATGGCATTGCCCGGGCGCTCAAGCCGGGGGCGAAGGCAGCGGTCTCGGCCTTCTCGGCCTACTTTCAGCTTCGGCACGGCGACGCACCAGACTCCTTCGACGCTCGCCTTGGAGTCAATCACGAACACACCGAGGTTCGCGACAACACCGGTCGAGCGCTTTCAGCAGAGCTCTGGACGACCTGTTTCACACCTCGCGAATTGCGACTGATGGCCAGAATCGTTGGCCTGAGACCACTCACTGTGCACAGCGTCACCCCGGGTGGTTATGGGGCGTTCGAACCCACGACGGATGAACCAGAGTTCTTGCTCGTTGTCGAACGATCCGAACCTTCCGGCCGATAGTGTCAACTCGCTCCGGAAACACCGGAGCCCTTTGTGTTGTCGCTCGTTGCACCATCGCACCATTGCAGCGTTGCCGGCTCGCTGAGGTTTCTTCCAAAGGTCCCCTACCTCGTGTCCACTACTGAAACTGCCGCTCCCGCTGAAGAGATGCCGAGCAACGAATACGTTCCTCGCCAGATCGTCGAAAACGATCTCGTTGGAGACCTCGATGAGGCCTACACCAACTCGATGGTCCTCGTCGATGACGGCCAGCTCGTCACCGGAAGCGTCGTCCGCGTTGACCGCGACGAAGTACTCCTCGACATCGGCTACAAGTCCGAGGGTGTCATTCCCGCCCGCGAACTCTCCATTCGTAATGCTGTCGATCCCTCCGAGGTCGTCTCGGTCGGCGACGAAATCGAAGCTCTCGTTCTTCAAAAAGAAGACAAAGAGGGTCGCCTGGTCCTGTCCAAGAAGCGTGCTCAGTACGAGCGTGCTTGGGGCACGATCGAAGAGGTCAAGGAACGCGACGGCGTCGTGTCCGGCCCGGTCATCGAAGTCGTCAAGGGCGGCCTGATCATCGACATCGGCCTTCGAGGCTTCCTTCCAGCATCGCTGGTGGAGCTTCGCCGTGTGCGCGACCTGCAGCCCTACGTCGGCAAGAGCCTCGATGCCAAGATCATCGAGCTCGACAAGAACCGCAACAACGTGGTCCTCAGCCGTCGTGCCTTCCTGGAAGAGACGCAGAAAGAACAGCGCGAGGATTTCCTCGCCAACCTGCAGCCCGGCGAGGTTCGCAGCGGTGTCGTCAGCTCCGTGGTCAACTTCGGTGCGTTCGTAGATCTCGGCGGCATGGATGGACTCATCCACGTGTCCGAGCTCTCCTGGAAGCACGTTGATCATCCCGGTTCTGTCGTTGCCGTTGGTGATGAAGTCACCGTTCAGGTGCTCGAAGTCGATCTCGACCGGGAGCGCATCAGCCTCTCGCTCAAGGCCACCCAGCAGGATCCATGGCAGGAATTCGCCACGAGCCACCGCGTTGGCGAACTGGTCTACGGCCGTGTCACCAAGCTGGTGCCGTTCGGTTCCTTCGTCCAGGTCGGCGACGGCATCGAAGGTCTCGTCCACATCTCGGAGATGTCGGCGCACCACGTGGACCTCCCCGAGCAAGTCGTCACCCCTGGTGAAGAGTTGTGGGTCAAGATCATCGACATCGACCTCCAGCGTCGCCGCATCAGCCTGTCGATCAAGCAGGCTGCTGAAGGCGGCGTCGTGGCCCAGGAGTACCAGGAGGCGTTCGGCGAGCACGCCTTCGACGCTGACGGAAACTACATCGGCCCAACCGAAGTCGATCCAGCCACCGAAGCAGCGTGGGCTGAGTATTACGAGGACCTCGAAGGTGGCGACGGCGCCACCGGCGAAGCTCCAGTGCCACCAGCAGCTGACGACGCTCCCGAAGCCGCAGCAGAAGCTGAAGCACCCGCGACTGAGGCACCCGCTGCCGAAGAAGCAGTCGCTGAGGCGCCCAAAGCTGACGCAGGGGAATCAACCGAAGAAGCCTGATTCTCGGGTTGTTCCCGTTTGACATCGTAAAAGAAGCGCCCCGCTGTGCGGGGCGCTTCTTCGCGTTTTGGTCCGGATTTTCAGCCAACAGTGCGCTGTCACTGGGCAGCATCACTGGGCAGCGGCGTGGGCAGCATCACTGGGCAGCGGCGTGGGCGCTCGGGCGTTGACCAAAAGAAGTCCGACCCAACTGCTAAGCCCATCGACTGTTTCAGCCGAAGGGTTGGTGTGCCACCGAAGTCCCGGGCCGTCCAGGCCTTGGCAGAGACCAGGAGAGTGTCGTGAACTCACGGCGAACCGTAATTCTTCTCATTGCCATCGTCGTCAGCGCAGTGTCCGCACTGGGCCTGTCACGATATGTACAGGGTTTGGAGGATGACGTCTATGGAGATGCTGCCCTCGGAAGCGCCTACATCGTCAAGAGCCAGATTCCGAAAGGCACGCCCTCTGAGCAGGCCGTGGGTCAAGGACTCATCGAACTCACCGAAGTTCCGGTCGAGTTCATCCCCGCCTCTGCGATCGTCGATCCGAACGCCGAGTTGAACAACCTCGTCGCTGTGGTTGACCTTCCCCAAGGCTCGATGCTCGTCGCTGGCAACTTCGTTGCCCCGAACGTGCTCTCGACCGGTATCACCGACCGCCTCGAAGAGCGTGGCATGGTCACGGTGACCTTCCCGATCGATCAGGTCGCTGGTGTTGCTGGCTTCGTTCAGCCTGGTGACTTCGTCAACATGCTCGTCGTCCGCCCCCTCGGGTTCGCCGACAAAGAAGACGAAGTGATCTCGACTGAGCAAACCGATGGAGCGACCACCCAGGGTGGGGGTACCACCCAGGGCGACCTCCCCGATCTCGAGCAGTTCTATGAGAACGACGTTCCCGAAACCGCTGATCAGAGCCTCTACCTCGAGAACGTTCGCTACTTCTACCAGAAGGCCGAAGTCCTCGCTGTTGGACAGTCGCTTCCCCTCGATCTCGGTGAAACCGCTGCTGAAGGCGAAGAAGCCGCTGCTGCTGCCACCGGCGGCGTGATCACCTTGGCTGTTCCGCCAGAGGTCGTCCAGCAGGTCCTCGCCGTTGGCACCGAGAATCTCTATCTCTCCCTCGTTCCTGCCAGCTATGAGCCCGAGGCTCTCGAGCCCATGGACATCACCGAGCTTCTCTACCCAGCTGAAGACGAAGCACGACTCACCCCGTACTTCGCCGAAGAAGCTGAAGAAGACGCTCCTTCTCAGTGATCCGCTGGAGCTCAATGGGTCGCTGCTTTGCAGTGACCCACTGACCCCAAGCCCTTCACCTCTGCTCTGCAGTTCACCTCTGCTCTGCAGTGACCCGCCCTTTTCCGCCAGTTCTTTCCAGGAGTCCACAATGAGTGAAACCACGAGCGATTTCTCGAGCTTCGAGCTCGATGACTTCTCATCGTTCAATGATGATCAGGCTCCACCCGAGGAGCCGGTGGGGCTAGGCGTTGCTTCGGTCTTCGTGGTCGACACCGACCTCGCCGTCCGCGACTACCTGGCAGCACAGCTCGGCGACGACGTCACCAAGGTCGCATCGCTTGGCGAGCTCGAGGCTCGGATCGGCATGCATCCGATGGTTGCGGTGCTCGGTCCCTCCTGCATCTCTCCGGCGGACTTCGCTCTGGTGGAGCAATGGGGTCGTACGCACCCCGAGGTCGGCACGGTTCTCGTGACGTCGGAGCTCTCGACTGAACTGCTCCAGACTGCTCTGCGGTCCGGTGTGCGCGACGTCTTGTCGGCTCCCATCGACCAGATGCAGTTCGTCGAAACGGTGAGCCGCATCGGCGAGACGCTGCACATGGCACCGTCGCCAGGAAGCAACGAGCCGTTCACACCTGATGTCGGCGATGCTGTTGCCGCCGGTGAAGGAGACCCCGGTCGAATCATCTCGGTGTTCTCGACCAAGGGTGGCTCTGGCAAGTCGGTCATGGCAGTGAATCTGGCCGTGATGCTTGCCGAGAACTCGGATCGACCCGTTGTCTTGATCGACGGTCACCTGCAGTTCGGTGACGTGTCCGTCATGCTGAAGCTCGCTCCTCGCCACACGGTGGTGGATGCGGTTTCGCAGCTGGATCGTCTCGATCCCTCGATGGTCGCCAGCCTGCTGACGGATCATGCTGAGAGCAAGCTCAAGGTATTGCCGGCTCCGATGGAACCGAGCTTTGCTGACCAGATCACCGGCGAGCAGATGGTGAAGCTGATCAACATCGTTCGCCAGTACGCCGCCTTCGTGATTGTCGACTTGCCGGCCTTCTTCAACGAGACGGTCCTCGGCATCATCGAGAACTCCGACGAGGTCATCCTCGTTGCGGGTCTGGACATTCCGAACATCAAGAACGTCAAGATCGGTCTGAGCACGCTCGGCCTCCTGAACGTTCCGAAAGAGAAGATGCACCTCGTGCTCAACCGAGCTGACTCCAAGGTCAAGCTCGATGTTGGCGAAGTGGAAAAAACACTGGGCGTCACCGCCGCTGCTCGGATTCCGTCCGACGTCGTGGTGCCGATCTCGGTGAACAAGGGTCACCCAGTTGTGCTTTCAGCACCGAAGTCTGGTGTGGCTCGTGAGATTCAGAAACTGGCTGAGAGCTTCCTTGGCGGAGCGATCACCGAGGCGTCGACAGGTAGTCGCCGCCGGTTCTTTGGTTGATAGCCGTTCTTGAGGAGCTGGGCCCATGTCGCTGTACCGACGTTTGAATGAAGCTGGTGGAGACACCGGACAAGATCCGAGATTGAGCCAGCGAGCTGATCCAGCGATCGGTGAGATCCGTCACCGGATCCACGGTGTGCTGATCGAGGAGCTCGGTCCGATTCTGTACGACACACGGATGGACGAGGACGAGCTTCGCAAGCGTGTCCACGATTCTCTGCACCATGCACTGTCTCAAGAGCGCACGCCGCTCTCAGCTGCAGACAAGGCCACGCTGATCCAGGACGTCTCTGATGACATCCTTGGCTACGGCCCGATCGACAAGCTCCTGCGTGAAGAGTCTGTCAGCGAGATCATGTGCAATGGTCCGAAGCAGATCTACGTAGAGCGTGGTGGCAAGCTTGAACAAGACGAAGTGACCTTCGTCGATGAGAACCACCTCCGACGCATCATCGACAAGATCGTCGCCCAGGTCGGCCGTCGCATCGATGAGTCGTCGCCGCTGTGTGACGCTCGTCTTCCCGACGGCTCTCGAGTCAACGCAGTGATCAGTCCGCTTGCCGTTGGTGGCCCGTTCCTCACCATCCGTAAGTTCTCCGCTGATCCGCTTCGGATCGACGACCTCATCCGGTTCGGCACGCTCAGCGTCCATGCTGCCCGTTTCCTCCAGGCCTGCATCGTCGGCAAACTCAACGTTGTTGTGTCCGGCGGAACCGGTACTGGTAAGACGACCACGTTGAATGTCCTCTCCTCCTTCATCCCCGCTGATGAACGAATCATCACCGTTGAAGACGCCAAGGAACTCCAGTTGGCTCAGGACCACGTCCTGTCGTTGGAGACTCGCCCACCAAATGTCGAAGGCAAGGGCGAAGTCAGCATTCGTGAGCTGGTGAAGAACACGCTTCGTATGCGTCCCGACCGCATCGTCGTCGGCGAGTGCCGCTCCGGCGAAGCGCTCGACATGCTCCAGGCCATGAACACCGGTCACGATGGCTCGTTGACCACGCTTCACGCCAACAACCCTCGTGACTCACTCAGCCGCCTCGAGACGCTTGTTCTCATGGCTGGCTTCGACCTTCCGGTCCGAGCCATCCGCGAGCAGATTTCGTCTGCTGTCGACATGGTCGTGCAACTCCAGCGTCTCCGTGACGGCTCACGTCGCATCACTCACATCACCGAAGTGGCTGGCATGGAGGGTGAGATCATCACCTTGCAGGACATCTTCTTGTTCGACTACTCCGCAGGCGTCGATGAGCACGGCCGCTTCAAGGGGCAACTCAAGCCCACAGGTGTTCGTCCCAAGTTCTCGCAGAAGCTGGCCGATCACGGCATTCGACTCGGTCCAGAGATGTTCAGCGCAAACCAGGGCGAACAGCCTGGTGCTCAGGAACGAGGCCGAAGGTGATTCCCGCCCAATCGAAGCTGCCGAAGGTTTCTCTTCGTCAGCTCATTGCCAGCTTTGCTGCGGTCTTTGCCGTGGTGTTCGGCATGCTGCCGGCCGTTTCGGCTCAAGAAGCAGAAGCTCCGCCACAGCTGGTTGCTCACCGCGTCGACGCTCGCAACGACACGACTGAGGTCATTGCGATCTCGACCGACTACTCGGCCTCCACGGTGTCGCTCGAGGAAAACGGCGAACTCGTCGAGGGACAGTTGGCCACGCTCGGTTCGATCTCGATGCAGAACGAAGTCGTGTTCGTCATCGACACGAGCCGTCGCCTCCGTAACAACGATGCGCTCGGACAGTTCAAGACCGCACTCGCTGCGGAGATTCTCCAGCTTCCGACCGGCACCTCTGTTGGTGTTGTCGATGCTGCCAGCTCGGCGATCATCGTTGCACCGCTGACCTCGGACCGCAATGCTGCTGCCGCAGCGGTCGAGAAGATCGAATTCTCCGAAGGCGGTCGAGTCATCGACGGTGTCGACAAGGCAGTTGCCATGTTGAGCGAGCCTGAGGTTCCTGGAATCGCAACGGTTGCGCAGTCCGTCATCGTCTTCTCCGGCGGCGTTGATGTCGCCTCCAAGGCGTCGGTCGGCGCTTCTCAGGGTGGTCTCATTCGTCGAGGCGCTCAGCTGATCACGCTCGACTTCAACGGTGGCGAGAGCTCATTCGACGCCGTTGTCGAGGCCTCTGGTGGCCTCGGCTTCGATATTGCCTCCTCCGACGACATCGCTCGGTCGGTCACCGCTGCTGTCGACGCTGCATCGGATCGCTACGTGGTCCGTTTCGTCGGCCAGAACGCCGAAGACACTCGAGGCGATCTCGCCATCTCGATCGCCGGCGCCACCGACAGCGTCTCGTATCCCGGTGGTGAGTTGACGATTCGTTCGCTTGCACTCACACCGTCTGCGCAAGATCAGACCACGAGCGCCTTCGGGTTCTTCGAGACCAAGACTGGTTTCTACGTCACGATGCTGATGGCCTTCCTCGGCATTGGCCTCGCCATCTACATGCTGGGCTCCATCTTCGCCACCGGTGACTCGGCGCTCGACGGTCTCATCGCTCGGTACTCGACCGGCGATGAGGAACTCGCAGTCGAAGACTCCAACATGGTGCAGACAGCGCTCGTGCAACGAGCTGTCGAGATGTCGGAGTCCTTTGCTGAAGAACGTGGCTTCTTGCTCAAGATCGAAGAGCTTCTCGAACGAGCGAAGCTGCCGCTTCGACCTGGTGAAGCAATGTCGTTCTACCTGGCCTCGATCGTTCTGGGAATGGGCTTTGGCTTCTTCCTGCTCGGCGGCCTTCTGGGCTCGGTGCTCATCGGCTTCCTTGTTGCCATCATCCTCCTCTTCGTCGTTCGCTTCATGGCGAAGCGACGGATGCGCAAGTTCGAACAGCAACTCCCCGACACCCTTCAGCTCTTGGCTGGCACGCTCCGTGCGGGTTATTCGTTGCCCCAGGGTTTCGAAGCCGTCTCGAAGGAATCAGCTGACCCGATGGGCTACGAACTCACTCGAGTGATGACCGAGGCTCGCCTTGGTCGGGAGCTCGAAGAGGCACTTGCTGCTGCAGCAGAACGCCTCAGCAGCCCTGACTTCGCTTGGGCGGTCATGGCGATCAGCATCCAGCGAGAGGTCGGCGGTAACTTGAACGAGCTGCTGATGACGGTTTCGGACACCATGGTCCAGCGTGAACGCCTCAAGGGCGAGATCGCCACCCTCACAGCTGAAGGCAAGATGTCCGCCATTCTGCTCGGCGGTCTTCCGCCCGGCCTGGGCTTCGTGATGTGGATCATGAACCCCGAGTACATCAACCAGCTCTTCGTCGAATTTCTCGGCAACGTGTTCCTGGGTATGGGAATCGTGTCCTCCATCATCGGCCTCGTCTGGATGAAGAAAGTGATCACGATCGATGTTTGATCTCATCTCAAGTGTTCCCACCACAGCATTCGTCACCGCCATCGCTGGCGCTGTCGGACTGGTGCTCTTCACGGTCCTTTCGCAGGTCGAGGAGAAGACGGCTATCCGAGACTCGTTGCGTCAACTCGACGACTACGAAGTCGAGAATGTTCGTGACCAGGAGTTGCTCGTTCCGCTCCGTGAACGAGTGATTGGTCCCATCATCGAGCTCATGGGTCGCTTCGGCGGCCGCTTCAACCCGCCGGACTATGTGGAGTCGGTCCGCCGCAAGCATGTTCAGGCTGGCATCTACTCGCCAGACAAGGTCGACCGCTTCCTCGCACAACGGATCATCGGTTTCGCTTTGATCCCAGTGTGGACGGTCGTGATGTTCGTCTTCAACCCGCTGGGTGTCTCCGGTCTGCTGTTCTGGGCAATGCTCGGACTCGGTTACGTGATCGGTGGCCTCGGACCAACTTCGCAGCTGAACAAGAAGGTCGACACTCGGCAAAAAGCCATTCAACGGGCGCTGCCCGACGTCATGGACCTCTTGGTCATCTCTGTCGAAGCCGGTCTCGGCTTCGAGCAGGCCCTCGACCGCGTGATCGCCAACGTTCCCGGCGAGCTCTCCGACGAGTTCTCTCGTGTGCTCGGTGAGTCACGAGCCGGTTCCAGCCGTGCTGATGCGCTGCGAGCCATGGACAAGCGTTGCGATACACCGGAAATTCGGTCGTTCGTGATGGCGATGATCCAGGCTGACCAGTTCGGTGTGAGCATCGGCCGAGTCTTGCGCAGCCAGGCCGATGAGCTTCGTGTGAAGCGTCGTCAGCGTGCCCAAGAGCAGGCCCAGAAGGCGCCGGTCAAGATGATGATCCCGATGGTGTTCTGTATCTTCCCCGCCTTGTTCGTGGTGGTCATCGGGCCCGCTGTCATCAACATCATCCAGAACTTCTGACCCGTCCATGGCTCTTCACGCAGCGCCCGCACGTGATCGAAACAAGCCAGTCGAGCCAATCGAGCAGCATCGGCACTCCGACGCTGACGCAATGGCGACGTCGGGGGAGCGAGGTCCAACGCTCGATCGAGCGATCGGTTGGATACTCGTCGCGCTCGGCTTCCTTATCGGGAGTCGGGTCATCTCTGACAACAGCTTCTTCACACACCTGGCCACAGGGAATGTGATCCTGGACACCCAGGCAGTGCCCACCGCAGATGTGTTCTCTTACACCGCGGCTGGTGATCCCTGGACGGTGCAGAGCTGGTTCGCCAGTGTCACGTATCGCTCGATCTACGAGGTCGCCGGCCTCGGTGCAGTCCGTCTTCTCAACGGTCTTGTTGTCTCCGCGTTGGTTGCCTCACTGTGGCGACTCACACACCGTGCTCGGACGTTGCTTCCACGAGTCCTGCTGACCGGCTCAGCCTTGACCGTCGGCGCCATGATGTGGTCACCCCGTCCATTGCTGTTTGGCCTCCTTTGTTTCGCTTTGGCGATCGAGGTCGTCGAGTCACCAAAGCGTCCGCTTTGGCTGCTGGTCCCGATCATGTGGCTGTGGGTCAACACCCACGGTTCGTTCCCGCTGATGTTCATCTTCCTCGGCGCCGTTGGCGTGGGGCAGTTGATCGACGATCGAACGTTCCACCGCCGTGACATCGAGGCCGGACTCTGGCTGATCGGTGGCACGCTCGTCGGCGCGTTGAATCCTGTCGGCTTCAAGCTCTTGACCTTTCCTTTCGAGTTGCTCGCCAAGCGCGAGGCGCTCGAGGACGTTTCTGAGTGGATGTCTCCGAGCTGGAGCCGTCCGAGCGAGTGGGCGTTCGTCCTTCTGCTGTTCGTGCTGTTGGTCTCTGCCAAGCTCGGCGCCTCATGGCGTCATCTGCTACCGGCGTTCGGTTTCTTCGTGACTGGCCTCTTGGCGGTTCGCAACATCAATCCAGCAGCGCTTGCCTTGATCGTCGGGGCCGCCCCTGCACTCGCGGCGCTGCCGGGAACGCTCGATGGCAACGTGCGGAGCATCTCATCGCGAGCGATTGCGGCGCTTTCCGGAGCACTGTTTGCGATCATCGCCATCACGGTGCTCACCACTCCTGGCATCGACTACGAGACCTACCCGGTGTTGGAAGTCGACTGGCTCGAAGAGCGCGATCTGGTTGCTCAGCCCGACGTGAACCTCGTCCACCGAGACACGACTGGCAACTACCTCGAACTTCGCTTCGGTACAGATGCCAGGGTGTTCATGGATGACCGGTACGACATGTACCCCATCGAGGTGATCGATGACCACGCGGCGTTGTACTTCGGCGGAGACTTCGCTGAGATTCTGGATCGCTACGAGGCCGACGCTGTGTTGTGGGAGTCCGAAGGCGACTTCGCCGATTGGCTTCGCTCAGACGAGAGCGAATGGACGGTCTCGATGGACGGCGACGACTGGCTCATCGCTACTCCTGCTGGCTGACCTCACCTTCAGGGGGCCACGGGGTTCGAGCGACGGTTGTCAGCCACTGCCAGCAGCGATCGACTTCGGTGTCGAGCGATGCCTCGTCGCCTGAGTTGTCGACGATGAAGTCGGCAAGCGCTCGGCGATCATCTCGTGTTGCTTGTGCTGCGACTCGGACGTTCGCGTCTTCTTCTGTGAAACCTCGGTGTTCGACCAGCCGGGCGACAGCGATCTCGACCGGACAGTCGACCACGATGATCGCCGAGGTGCCACGAGTGTCGTGGGTGCCATCCTTGGCCCGACCTTCGGCGAGGAGGGGAATGTCGAGGATGACGACCCGGTCGGTCGAAGCCAGCGCCTTGATCTGGGCGTCCATTGCCTTGCGAACCTCGGGATGCACGATTTTCTCGATTGCCTTCAGTTCGTCTTTGTCGCCGAACACGATGCCGGCGACGGTTGCTCGATCGAGCGCACCGTCGTCGCCGACGATCTTGTCTCCCCACCTTTCGACCATGGCGTCGAAAACCGGCTGACCAGGCTCTTGGAGTTCCCGAACAATGGCGTCAGCGTCGACCAACGCTGCGCCTCGATCAGTCAGACGGCTCGAGACCGACGACTTTCCTGATCCAATGCCGCCTGTGAGCCCGATGAGTCGCATCCCGGGAACGTAGCCAAGGAACAGCCCGGGCGCGAAGCGCTGTTCGTCTATTCCCCTTGGGCCGTTCGACTCAATCTGGGCTGCCGTGTGCCGATGGAGGAGTTCGTGCCGACCTTCACCTCCTCCCGCCTACCCGCGCGTCAGACGTTGTCGACGCGCGTTCCAGCGGGCTCGCTCTCGAACGGTCCCGAGTCGATCGACCAATGGGATCGGCCTCCAAATGGTGAGGACCTTCTCATTCCGTACGCTCCGGCGATTCTTGCCGTGCGCTGGGCGACCACGATGGTGTCTGTCACCTTGGCGTTCGGGGCGTTTGCCAATGCAGACCTGTCGGTTGTTCCATGGGCCGCCATCGTCGTGCTCAACACGGCCTTCCGTACGCTGTCGCCGCTTCGCTACGTCGCAACGAATCGGGCGCTCATTCCGTTGCTGTTCGAAGTCGGGCTCCATGTCTTGGCTCTTGCTGCGACGGGCTATTGGAACTCACCTTTGGTGTTTTCCCTGGTCAACGCCGTCATCATCGGTGGTTTTGCGCGCGGTTTCGGTTTTGGTGTTCGAATCGGTGCCGCGTCGGCGATAGCGCTCTCTCTGCCGACGCTCGACGCTGCTGACTGGACGGTGGACGCATGGACGCTGTCGGCCCAATGGACTGTTGTCATCTTGCTGGTTGGCGTCGTTGCTGGCTACGGGCGCAGGATCTCTGGCGAAGCCAACCGTCAGACCAGCCTGGCCCTCGACCGCCTGACCCAACTGGCCGACGCCAACGCGCTTCTTTTCAACCTCCACCGGGTTGCCCAGACACTTCCAGCGTCGCTCGACCTCGAAGAAGTGCTCGAATCGACCGTTGTACGGCTCAGAAACCTCTTCTTCAATGACGGTGCGGTGATCTTCACCGTCGAAGAGGCCGACGGGACCTGGACAGCGGCCAAAACAGCTGGCCTCCGGGTGCAAGACACCATCTCGCTCAACGACCTTCCGCCCGGCATCAAGTCGGCGGTGATGCTTCGTCAAGTGGTGCTCGTCGACTTCAGCAGAGACCCAGAAACAGACACGACAGATCAATTCCTTCGATCGGGCTCGCTTTCAGGCCTGTACGCGCCGCTGACGGCGCGAGGAAGCCTTGTCGGGCTCATAGCAATCGAACACCGAGAGCCAGGGAAATTCGATGAGCGTGATCGCGAAGTGCTGTCCAGCTTCGTCGACCCCGTGGCTTTGGCCATCGACAACGCCAGATGGTTCGCCAGGCTGCGCACCGTCGGCGCTGACGAGGAACGCACCAGAATCGCTCGAGATCTTCACGACCGCATTGGACAATCGCTGGCCTACCTCGGCTTCGAGTTGGACCGCGTCCTGCACCGTCACGACACGGGAGAACCAATCGAAGACGAGCTCAAGCAGTTGCGTGTCGACCTCCGAAACGTCGTCTCGGAGGTCCGAGACACCCTGTATGACCTGCGGACCGATGTCGACTCGAGCAGCGACTTCGCCTCGACCGTCGATGGATTCGCCAACCGAATCGCTGATCGCGCCGGCATAGAAGTCGCCCTCGACTGCGATGACGGGGCCCGATTGCCCATCTTGCAGGAGCGAGAAATGTGGCGAATTGCTCAGGAAGCTCTCGTGAATGTCGAAAGGCATGCACAAGCAACACGTGCATCGGTCTCGTGGCGCTGCGATGGGAAACAAGCCGTGCTCGAAGTCACTGACAATGGAAAGGGTTTCTCGGCAGACGCTGGGCGGACCGATTCCTACGGAGTGCTCGGCATGCGAGAGCGAGCGTCGAGTATCGGCGCAACATTCGAATTGAACTCATCGCCTGATGAAGGGACAACAGTACGGTGCAGCCTCGAACAGGACTGACCCAACCACGATTGACGAACAGCCCGGCGAAGCGGAGCGATCCGACGCCCATTCGTCTTCTGCTGGCCGACGATCACAAGATGCTTCGGGAAGGACTTCGTCGGTCGATGGTCGAACGCGGTTTCGATGTCATCGGTGAAGCTCGAGACGGTGCAGAAGCCGTCGAGCTCGCAGCCTCGCTGCGTCCCGATGTGATCCTCATGGACGTGTCCATGCCGGAGATCGACGGCGTCGAAGCCACTCGACAAATCCGTGAACGTCAGGCAGACGTGTGCATCGTCATGCTGACGATGCACGCAGATCAAGATGTGCTTGCTGATGCAATCCGTGCGGGGGCCAATGGCTACCTCGTCAAGGATTGTTCGACTGATGAGATCGCTTCGGCGATCGAGACCGTTGCCGGCGGCGAGACTGCATTGTCTCCTCGCCTTGCAGCTTCGATGCTCGCTGAGGTTCGTCGCCAAGAGGACCAGGCAGAGCAGACGCGAGTGATCACCAAGCGAGAAGAGGAAGTTCTTCAGCACATCGCTGACGGCTGCTCTACTCCTGAAGTGGCTGAGCGTCTGTACATCAGCCAGAAGACCGTCAAGAACCACTTGGCCTCGATCTATCAGAAGCTCGACGCTCGTGACCGCACGCAAGCGGTCCTGCAGGCGGTCCGTATGGGAATCGTCACCCTCAACTAGTTGCTCTGCGGCGCCCGCTGCAGTGCTTAAGGCCATTTGGCCTATTCAGGCGCTGGCCGGATCTGCCGTAGATCTAATTGTCAAGCCCACTACCGGGCCCCGAATAATACGAAACATGGAGTTTCTACTATGCTGCACTTTGAATTTCTTTCCGCTTGGATGAAGGCTCAGACCAAGACCGAACGTGGCGCCAGCCTCGTCGAGTACGCCCTTCTTGTTGCTCTCATCGCTGTTGTCTGCATCGCTGCAGTCACCCTGCTCGGCGATTCCGCTGAGTCGAAGTTCAGCCAGGTGAGCTCAGCAATCAACTAATCCTCTGCGCCCGGTTTGGGCGCTTGGTTCAGAAAGGGAGGCGCTTCGGCGCCTCCCTTTTGCGTTTTCGGGTTGTTGTTGCGATGAGCTGGCGGGTGTGGGAGCGGGTTGGGTGATCGTGGTCGATGTTGGATTCGTTTGGCCTATTCAGGTTTGGTTGGGTTTTGTCGTTCATCTCATTGTCAAGCCCACTACCGGGCCCCGAATAATACGAAACATGGAGTTTCTACTATGCTGCACTTTGAATTTCTTTCC
>ENA-ORXM01000689-ORXM01000689.1-marine-metagenome-genome-assembly--contig:-NODE-689-length-55395-cov-644.816805_pt1 | contig 55395 bp, 32 predicted proteins | sample MGYA00237867_ERZ511480 | MGnify/ENA primary metagenome ERZ511480 (study PRJEB26309, sample SAMN06266103) | marine metagenome | isolation source: Algal blade | place: United Kingdom:Sidmouth, United...
TGAAGAGTCATTTTAAAAGAAATACTCAAAAAAGTAAATAAATTTGTGAAACAGTGTACTAAGTATCAGGAACAAAATAAATGTATATTCTCGACTTGCTCTTTTTCCTTTATACTTCACCAAATTTTCCTTAAATAACTCGTTATTCGCGTCAAATTTGGTTCGTCTAAAGAAAAAATAACGGCGTAAAGATGTAACGTTTATTTTCTTTCACTCAATACTTTGATTTATCTTCTTTTAACTCTAAAAAAAACAACTTTCTTCGATACATCACGTATCAACCTTTATTTTTCTAAATGTATATATTTTTCAACCTAAAGTGTTGATTATTAATGAATTTGGCAAGGTTAATTTCATTTATATTGTCACTTGTTTATACAAAATTAATTGTATTTCGGGTATGCGTAACAATTAGTTAACATAAGATTAAGATTAAGATTAATTACCGATTGTACATTTGTAATTGTTAGAACACAAACAAAGAACAATTCAGACGGGTAGATTATTTTTTTCGTCTTCCCTAAACTAATTTTTTCAATAAAAAGTACCATCAGTTATGAGTTTCAAATCGAAGAATTTCCTTTTATTATTTACAACGGCTATTGTCGCTTCCTTTACGCTTTCTTCTTGCAAAGACGATGAAGTGATAGTCGAAAATGCGCAAACTATTACAGGCAATATCACCGAAGATATTACTTGGACTGCTGATACGGATTACACTTTGAGTGGTCGTGTTATTGTTACAGATGGTGCTACATTGACTATTGAGCCAGGTACGATTGTCAAAGCTGAAGACCAGCCAAACGACGAGGCATCTGTACTTATTATTGCGACAGACGGCAAAATACAGGCGAACGGTACAGCCACCGCGCCAATCATTTTCACGTCTATTGCAGATAATATTACGACGGGGCAGGTAGTTGGCAGCAACTTAGGCGAAGCCGATAACGGTCTATGGGGCGGTGTTATTATCCTTGGATTAGCACCTATTTCTCCCGAATCCGGTACTATTGAAAGGGTTGAAGGTATTCCAGCAAGTGTTGACGAAGCTATTTATGGCGGCGATGAGGATACGCATAGTTCTGGAAGGTTTACCTATGTTTCTATCCGTCATGCGGGTATTGCATTGGCACCGGACAAAGAAATCAACGGGCTTACGCTTGGTGGTGTAGGTTCGGCTACGGTGATTAATAATATCGAAATCGTGTCTAATTTCGATGATGGTATCGAGATTTTTGGAGGTACTGTTGATGTCAACAACGTGGCTGTACTTTATCAAGGCGATGATGGTTTTGATATTGACCAGGCGTATTCGGGCAAATTGGAAAACATTCTCTACATCGGTAGTGAGTTGAATGATTCGGACAATGCTTTGGAAATTGACGGTCCTGAAGGTTCTGAAAATGCTGATGGTGCTTTCATCATTCGCAAAGGTTCTTTAACTGGTTTTTCTGATGATTATGCCGAACTGAAGACCAATGCACAGGGCAATGTAGAAAACCTTTACCTCTTCGGTTTTCCTGATGGTATGAACGTTAAGATTTTGGGCATTGTTGCCAATACCAACTTCCAGTCAGGTGCTTTGAGTGTCACGGGATGTGCTTTCAATGACGCAAGAACATTGGCAGATATTTGCACAACTGATGTAGTCGATTTGGAAGCCACGATAGATGGTATCTTCGTGGCATCTGCAGGAAATGCAGTCACTGCAAGCCCTGCCGTAGGTGCAGACCTCAGTGCCTTCACAGGCTGGACTTATGCTGATGCAAAAGGCGCATTATCAGTATTTGAGTAAGAAAAAATGAATTTAAATTCATAAAAATATAGGCACTACGGCAAAAATTGTGAGTAATTCGAAATCTGCTCGAAAATTTGTCTAAGGGAAGAGGAAGAAAATAATCTACCCGAAATGAAGAAGTTATTTTTTTTATATGTTTGGCTAAATTTGACGCGCATAGCCGAGCTACGTAAGGAAGATTTAGTGAAACATATAAGAAAAAGAACAATTCAGACAGGTAGATTATTTTTTTCGTCTTCCCTAAACTCGTCTGCCATTTGCAAAATGTCAGACGTGTTTAGGCGAATTTTCGAGCGAAATCAAAGCTCAATATTTTCTGACCCACAGTTTTCGCCGTAGTGCCAAAATATAAAGGTAGAAGCATCAATGATGCTTCTACCTTTATTGCGTTCTTTATATCTTATAAAATATAAAAATATATATAAATCTCCCAAATTTATTATTCAAATATCAGTTAAAATGAGATTTACAAGATTACTTTCGACCGTTTTACTCATCGCATTAATGTCCTTATTTGCATTTTATGCACAAGCTCAAAACGGTACAGTTCGCGGTAAAATATACGACGATGGTGGTATCGAAGCCAGCTTTGCTACCGTAGAAGTCAACGAACTCGAAGCTACCGGAGCAACCGCCGACCTCGAAGGCAGTTTTTCACTTTCATTAGCTCCCGGCACATATTCATTCAGTGTTTCTTATGTGGGTTTTGGCGATGCAAAAGTAAGCGATATAATCGTCAAACCAGGGGACATAACGGTGCTGAAAGACATCATACTCGGCAGCACCGCCGAAGAACTCGAAGTTGTACTCGTTACTGCCCAAGCCGCCAGAAACACCTCCAACTCCGTCATGACCCTTCAGAAAAAATCAGTCAATCTATTGGATGGTATTTCCGTACAAGCCATCAGTCAGTCGGGCGATAGCGATGCGGGGGCAGCCATCAAGCGCATTACAGGCGTTACGGTAGAAAATGGCAAAAATGTATATGTCAGAGGACTCGGCGACCGATACACCAAAACCGTACTCAACGGCATGGAAGTACCCGGACTCGACCCGGATAGAAACACCGTACAAGTCGATGTTTTTCCTGCGAATGTTCTTAATAATATTCTTGTTTATAAAACCTTTACGCCCGACCTTTCTGGCGACTTTACAGGTGGTACGGTAGATATTGAGCTCAAAAAATTTCCGGAAGAAAAAATAATAACTTATTCAGGTTCAGCAGGTTATAATAGTAATACTACTTTTAACGACCAATACCAAACTTACGAATCTTCTGTTGGAGATGCCTTTGCCTTGGGCGCACTTTCGCGTCGCAATCCGGCAAGCGAACTTAATATTCCGGTGGCTATCACAGGCGCGACGGGCGTTGCTCCCATCGTCAATAGCTTTAGCGACGAAATGTCAGTAGATAGAGCTACTGCATTGCCCAATATGAATTTTGGTTATAGCTGGGGCAATCAATTTAACCTCAAAAATGGACGCACAAGCGGACTTATTTTTGCATTGAACTACCGCAATTCAAACAATTATTATAGCGACGCCATTTTTGATAGTTATTTCAAAGCAGCCGATGAAAGTCAATACGAACTCGAAGTCAAAGAATTGAGTTCGGGCGAATACAGTACCAACGAAACCCTTTGGAGCGCGCTCGTCAGTGGTTCTATTAAAAATAAATTTGCCCGCCACACCTTGAGCCTTTTTCATACTCAAAACGGGACCAAAACAGCATCTGAAACAATGTCTCGCAACTATTTTTCTGCCGAAGGCACCATCCTCAAAAAAGATGTTTTATACTATAATCAAAAAAGCATCACGAGCGCAGTTTACGAAAATCGCATCAATCGCCCTGGCAGCAGATTTGAATTTAACACCAAAATATCGCCAAGCCTTTCTATGAATACAGAGCCGGACATTCGTTTCACCGCATTTTCTGTAGAGGAAGATGGCAATGGCAGAATCACTGATTATGCCCTTCAGTTTGGTGATGGTGCAAAGGTGTCTCGTATTTTCAGAAGCCTCATGGAAGGCAGCATGAACATCAAAGCCGATGCAACGTATAAATTCCAATTTCAAGGGAGAGAATCCAGAATCAAAGGTGGATTGGCTGCCGCAACGAAATACCGTGATTTTTCTGTGGTACAATATGATTTTAGAGACAAAGGAAATACGATAAACCTCACCGGCGACCCAAATCAGATATTTGAAGACCAAAACGTATTTGATGCCACTACAAATCAAGGCGTCATTATTAGCGGTCAATCTTCGCCATCAAATAGCTACGAAGCCATCTCCAATGTTGCGGCTTTGTATATTATGAATGAATTGCCATTGACCTCGCGCTTAAAAACCATCTACGGTGCGCGATTGGAAAAAACCAATATTTTCTACGATGGATACAGCCAGGGCGTGACTTACGATTACGAAAATGTATTGGATGAATTAGACATCCTCCCATCTGCCAGTTTGATTTACAATGCTGCCCAAAATATGAATATTCGTATGGCATACAGCCGTACATTGGCGCGTCCCTCCTTTAAAGAAAAATCTGCTGCGGAGATATTTGACCCTATCACGGAGCGTAGATTTATCGGTAATCTCGACCTCCGACAGACCTACATTCAAAACGCTGATTTGCGTTGGGAATACTTTTTCCAACCCGGCGAAATGGTCTCCTTGAGCGGTTTTTACAAAGGCTTCAAAGACCCTATCGAAATAGTCGCTTATGATGAAAATTCACCCGACGATTTCACACCACGCAACGTGAACAGCGCGACCGTAATAGGTATAGAACTCGAAGCACGTAAAAACCTCGGCTTCATCGCTCCGGCACTCAACAATCTTAATATCGGCACAAATTTCTCCTACATCAAATCTGAAGTAGAAAGAAACGAAGCCGAGTACCAAGCGGCACTTCAGGAAGCCAAAGAAGGCGAAGACATCAGCCGATTCCGCGAGATGCAAGGACAATCGCCTTTCATCATCAATACCACGCTCAATTATGCCGAAAACGGTTGGAATTTCAATGCGAGTTATAATGTACAGGGCAGACGCCTCAGCGTAGTGGGTATCGCGCGAGTACCGCATGTGTTTGAGCGGTCATTTCACAGTCTGAATGCAAGAATATCTAAGAATTTCGGTACAGATAATAACTGGCGTGTGAGCCTCAACGCACAAAATATTCTTAATCAAGAGCGTCAACGTGTCTTCGAATCTTTCCGCGCCAGCGACCAGATTTATGAGTCCTATAATCCAGGTATGTCTTTCTCTGTTGGTGTTGGTTATGCGATTAGAGGTTAGGAGCTAGCAATTATGGAATTAGTGAAAAGCAATTTGTAACGTTAAAATAAAAAAATCCGAAGCCGTTTGGCTTCGGATAATTATCCTTCGTTGGAAGGAAATCAGGTAAAAAAAGGAGGGTTCAAACGAACCCTCTTTTTTGATTTTTATGCTTGGGCTAATAAGCCGTTGATGGCATCAACTGTTTTTTTGCTATTCATTATTGCTGATAGAGTTTCCTCAAATTTATCTTCTTGTATGTCTGCGAAGGTGAACTCATCTAAATTAGAAGCCACATATACCGGATAGACTTCTACTGTATGCTTCACACTAAATAGCGTAAACGTATAATTTCCAAGAGAGGGACTGACAATATCAAAATCATGGACAATAACATTTTCTCCTTTATTGTTCAGAATGTGTTTAGAATGAACTTTAGCCACCAATCTGTTTTTGGTCATTTCATTAAAATAATTGGCTTGTTCTACGAGAATAGTCTTAGGCACTTTTGTGGTAGCTCGCCCTATTTCATTTGGCCAAAGATTCTTAGAAGTTGTCATATCAGAAATTTAATTTAAACATTATTTAAGACATCATTATTCTCGCCTTATTTGACATATGTTCAACTCATAGTTGAAAGATTGCATATCTTTATTACACTGAATCAGAGAATATCGTGCAATATTCGACCTGTATTTTTCAATATTAGTTTCAACAAGAAGGTCTTCTGACAAATGAGAAGCAAAGGCAAGAACATAGACAATTTTTTGTTTAAAAAAGCCCACAAATTCACTCTCTGATACGTTTGTATGCTGCTTTGCACGTTTATAAACTTTCTTTACATAACTAAATCCAGTTTTTTGATCCTCCCGAAATCTTTTAGCTGATATTGCAATTTGATTACCTAACTCACGTATTTTAGATTCAAATCCATATTTAACATGAATGAGATACGTTATTCCTTCATCTACATACAAGATATCGCATAATTCAATACCATCAGGAGTGAAGGTGTCAAGGACTATATATTTCTTTTTATTAAGATACTGTAAATTATACTCTTTCTCCGTACTAAATTGAGCCTTATCCCAAGGTATATCAAGAATATGCTTTGGTAGTTTGTGGTTCTTTATTGACTGAACACATTCAAATTTAAGGTCTTCGATAAACGTCTTTTTTAATATAAACCATTTTGTATCAACGAGAAAAATTGCTGTATCGTTTTCGTATGGAAACTCTGCTGTAAAGTGATGTGTGAAACCAGCTGTAATAGGTCTACTACCGCCAGCATATGATGATACAAGAACCCCTTGAATATAGGCTCTGAAATCAAAATAATCGTTATTACCAACAACCTCCTTCGCATGCCTCATTACCGCTTCATAAATATCATCCTTATTATTCACTCTTGCAAACTCATTATACTTCTTTGTTTTTTCTTCATCCTTGTCTTTTTCTTTTAAAATATAACGATCTGCTTCATAAAATTCAACCATTCTTTCAGGATGACAAAAATCAAATTTGAATCTTCTGTTCTTTACATTCGTTTCTCTTCCAATATGCTCTAAATCATCAAATAACTCTCGTATCAATAGTGGTATCAGTTGCTCGTCTTTAACTCTATCACTGGTAACTTCTACATATGAGCTTAGATAGTCATTTGATTGCTGTTTCATAATCTCACCCAAATTTTGGACAGTCTTATGGTATGTGTCAAAATCCACATCCTTTTTTATCAAAAGAGATTTTCCTGCATAAATTTTTATTTTTTCATTGACTTTTTTTTGAATGAATCCAAAATACTTTCTTGATGATTCTTCATTCAAAATGAGATCCGTTTCTTTAGGAACTTTTCCAAACTTTATAAAATCAATTATTTTAAAATCATTTGTAAACTGTTCGGTAATGCCTGACCTTGAGCCAGTTAGTCCTCTGGAACTAATTGAGACAATTACATCTTTTTCTGGAACTATTATTTTGGAAATAAAGGTGAGTCCAAAGGAGTGGTCGATAAACGGTGCTATAGCTTGATAGCTTCTGCTGCTTCCCCCAATAGTAATGTATATGTCATTTCCATCGTCAATGAATAATATTAAACTGAAATTTAGTACGTCAAATTTATACTCTGCTGTTAACTCATGTGGAAGGAATTTGTTCCAACTTGATTTAGCGTCTGGAAAATTATATACAAACAGATGATAATTAATGCCTTCCCTCGAAAAATAAGGTATTTCCTCGAAAGGAGATTTGTCTTTACATTTATAAGATTTTAGAGCATATTTGACTATTACCTTAATTCTTTCCAACCTTGTTGAGGTATCTTTGAAAAGGTATCTTTCTTGATTTACTCTGTAAAGTTTGATATTTTGGAACATATTGTATTTTCTTTGAAGACCGATGTTTTGGTGTATTGTTGGTGTTTCTATAGTTGTTTTCTATAATTAAATAATTACTCAAAAGTAAGTAGAAAAAAATAATTAATTAGAATATTCGTATAACATACTGATTTACAGATAAAGTAACCTCGTGAAAACAGGTAAGTCTTTAATGTTCAGTTGTTGACGCATACTTGCAAATATCACAAAATTCCGTTAATTTTGTATTGTTAGACTTGGTAAAGCCTCTTTCTTCACTGAAACGTAACCAAGTAAAGAAAAAAAGAGGGTTCTTCGGAATCCTCTTTTTTTATGCCTTGAAACGTTCTCACGCAGCAAAGTTCGTCAACTCCACAACTCATCAACTCGTCAACTCATCAAAACACCTAAAATCTCCTTAGCCGCCACAGCAATCACCGTACCCGGACCAAAAACGCCAACTACTCCGGCATCATACAAATACTGATAATCTTGCGCGGGGACAACTCCACCAACCACGACCATAATATCCTCACGACCAATCGCTTTCAAGGCTTCGAGTGTCTGCGGAACGAGCGTCTTATGCCCTGCCGCGAGGGAGGAAATGCCGAGAATGTGTACGTCATTTTCCGCCGCTTGGCGAGCGGCTTCGGCGGGTGTTTGGAAGAGTGGTCCGATGTCCACATCGAAGCCGAGGTCGGCAAAACTCGTGGCAATAACCTTCGCACCTCTGTCGTGACCATCCTGCCCCAATTTCGCCACCATGATACGCGGACGGCGACCCTCCAATTCGGCAAATTTATCTGCTAATTCCTGTGCTTGTTTAAAATTATCGTCCATTTTTATTTCGTTGGAATACACGCCCGAAACTGAGCGCGTCGTAGCTTGAAAACGCCCAAATGAGGCTTCCATTGCATCCGATATTTCGCCTAAAGTCGCGCGAAGTCGCGCCGCATCTACTGCGAGTGCGAGCAGATTTCCTTTGCCAGTTTTGGCGGCTTCGGTGAGGGCTTCGAGCGATTTTTGTACGGCTGTGCTGTCACGTGTGGTGCGTATTTTTCGGAGACTTTCGACCTGCCCTACACGTACTGCCGTATTGTCAACTTCCAGAATATCAATCGTTTGTTCGTCTTTTGGTGGGAAAATATTTACGCCGATGATTTGGTCTTGACTGCTATCAATTCGGGCTTGTTTCCGGGCAGCGGCTTCTTCGATACGTAGCTTTGGTAGCCCTTCTTCAATCGCTTTTGTCATGCCACCGAGTTCCTCGACTTCCTGTATCAATTCCCACGCCCGATGCGCCAAATCGTGCGTCAGCGACTCCACATAGTACGAGCCTGCCCACGGATCGACTGCCTTTGTAATATCCGTTTTTTCCTGCAAATAAATCTGTGTATCACGCGCTATTTTTGCCGAAAAATCAGTCGGTAGTGCAATCGCTTCATCGAGCGAATTGGTGTGCAACGACTGCGTATGTCCCAAGACGGCAGCCATGGCTTCTACGCAAGTTCGGGCGATATTATTGAATGGGTCTTGCTCGGTCAAGCTCCACCCCGAAGTCTGCGAATGTGTCCGCAACACCAGCGATTTCGGATTTTGTGGATCAAATTGCGTCACGATTTTCGCCCACAACAAACGCCCGGCACGGAGCTTCGCAATTTCCATAAAATGATTCATCCCAATGCCCCAAAAGAAGGATAATCGTGGCGCAAATTCATCAATTTTCAAGCCTGATGCGAGTCCGGTACGGATGTACTCTAAGCCATCCGCCAGTGTATATGCCAACTCAATATCCGCCGTACCACCAGCCTCCTGAATGTGATAACCACTAATACTAATCGAATTAAAACGCGGCATATTTGCTGCCGTATATTCAAAAATATCACCTATAATTCGCATCGAAGGCGCGGGCGGATAGATGTAAGTATTTCGTACCATAAACTCCTTTAAAATATCGTTCTGAATCGTACCTGCGAGTGCTTCGGGCTTCACGCCTTGCTCCTCTGCCGCTACGATATAAAACGCCATAATCGGAATCACCGCGCCATTCATGGTCATCGACACCGACATTTTATCCAAAGGAATTTGGTCGAACAGAATCTTCATATCTTCCACAGTATCAATGGCTACGCCGGCTTTGCCCACATCACCCACTACGCGCTCATGGTCAGAATCGTAGCCCCGATGCGTTGCCAAATCGAATGCTACGGATAAGCCTTTTTGTCCTGCCGCGAGATTTTTTCTGTAAAAATCGTTGCTATCCTGTGCCGTCGAAAATCCGGCGTATTGGCGTATCGTCCACGGGCGTATGGCGTACATCGTCGAGTACGGACCACGCAAATACGGCGGTAATCCGGCAGCAAAATCGACATGTCTCATGCCCTCGATGTCGGTTTTTGTGTAGTGTGATTTTACGGAAATTTGTTCGGGTGTGGTGTGCGTGCTTACCTCGCCATTTACATGGGAAGAAGATGCGCTAAAGTCGGGTTGTACCTTGGTGAAATCAGGTCGTGTCATGGTGTAAAGATAGTGAAAAGTTGATACGTAGTGTAACGCCTCCGGCTTGCGTTGCAGCGAGTTTCGCCACATAGAGAAAATTCATGAGTTTTCTCTACGTGACGTGTCGCAAGCGAGACGCGTTAGGCTACGTGCCATCAATTTTATAAATCGTTATTTGGAAGAGTGTATCTTGGAAAATTAGGCGTTCATTTTCGAATACGCCTTGTTCTATATTAGGTGTTTCCCATAAAATAAAATAATCTATTTCGTTTTCGTAAGCCTCTTTCAAACCTTCTTGGCGCAAGCGTCCTGTACGAATTTGCCCCCAAAATTGATAACGCAATTCATACATCAAATAGACCCCCGCATCGGTATGGTGATAGGAGTACTTAGTGTCATTAGTTGCAATTCGTTTGCCGCGTAGGGCTTCTAATTGGGGTAAATGTTGATTTAGATTTTTGAAAAATGATTGTTTAGAGGTTTGCATTTGAATCATTTCGATGGAATCGTAGATGAGTAATGTGGTGGCAAGGGCGATGATTAAGGGGAATATTTTTTTTATGAATCTTCGAGCAAACGTAATCCACCCCCCAGCCCCCTCCAAAGGGGGAGATGAATGGGAAACCCCCTCCAAAGGGGGAGATGAATGGGAAACCCCCTCCAAAGGGGGACATGAATGGGGAAACTCTTCCAAAGGGGGAGATGAATGGGAAACCCCCTCCAAAGGGGGAGATGAATGGGGAAACTCTTCCAAAGGGGGAGATGAATGGGAAACCCCCTCCAAAGGGGGAGACGTAGGCGTGAAGTCCTCCGTAGAGGAAGAATCTGATGTAAAAAGTTTTTCGCGAAGCGAAAAATCTCCGCCTTTCGAGGGGGGTGGGGGGAGGACAGCGTTTGTTCGTAAAAATATTTCCGCAATAAAAAATAAAACAATTAATCCAATAAAATTATCTAACCAAAAATACCTTTCCCGTACCAATACTAAGAAGTACCCACCCGTAAATACGAATGCCGTAAACACCATTAATCCAATAAATAACCATTCGTCATTCATTAATTTTATTTTATAATAAAATAATAATAAAATACTGATTATCAAGAAGAAAATAAGGTGTCGTGCATAGTCGAAATAGCAAAATCGTACTACATTCGATGCTAAAAATTGTAGATAATAATACGCATCACTCACACTTGCAAATGGACTCCACGGCTCTACAAAAAGAGCGGGTTCTTCATACGCCCAAAAGTCCGTGAATTTGGTTTTGGGGTTGATGAGTTCGTTTTTCGTGAGTTGGTTGTGATTACGGTTGGGGCTGATGAGCGCGAAATTGTAGGTGCCAGATGTACCAATGCTAAATTGACCAAGTTTGGTGCTAAGGGCGAGGATGTATGGTGTACAAATTAGGGCGAAAATAAAGCAGCCTACCAATAAGTTTTTAATTAAAAGAGAAGGGGAGATAACGGGTATTTTTAAATTCCTTTCTATGCTTTGCTGTTCATTATTATATTGCTTTTTGTTATAAAAATAATAATTTATTAATAATAAAATAGTACTCCAACCTACGAAATGTACCACAAAAAAGGGTAGCGTGTATGCTTTTGCCCAGTACGCGAGTCCGGCGATAAGTCCACATTTCCAGCCATAGTTTGGGCGAGTTGTCTTGCACTTCGAAAATGTAAGGCAACTTTGGAGGACTATTTTGAGATACCATAATAGTAAAGTCGTGAGCAATAAATCGGGCGTCAGTTCGAGGGTCATGGAGAGGATGAAAGGTAGAGTAACAGCAATTGTAATAAATGTGATAGTACTGACGACTTTAGCCGTTGGGTGGTTCGGTACTCTGCAACGGCTAAAGTCGTCGGTACGGATAATTATCCGCAAAAATAAAGTCAGCGTAAAAAAGCCGATGAGCGTGTTGATAATTTTAAATACCAAAATACCATCGAAGCCAAGTGTCATGAAAGGCGTAATCAATATTGAGATTCCAATACTCCAATGTCCACTGATGGCTTCGTAGAATTTGCCTTGTGACAGCTGCTCGGCAATCAGGAGATAATTAAAAGTATCGGGCGTGGTAATGGTGTAGCGTGTCAGGTAGATAAATGGCACACTGATAACAATATATATGAGTTGATAAAAAAGTGCTATATGATATATGGAAGAATTTTTCATAAAAAATGACCTAAAATTACGCACTTTTATGATTTTTTACGAAATTCACTTGTGAAAATAAAAATGAGTGACTAAAACCATATTAAGTGAAAGTGTAAGATGGCGTTTAATTTAAACGAAGTCTTGCACCTAACTTATTGCCATTTAAATGATTGTCCATGAAATTCTTACTCAAAAAATCATCCTATCAGATTTTTGACGACATATTTTCTTTGCTGTATCCTCGTGTGTGCCTTGCTTGTGGCAATAATATTCGCGCACATGAAGAGGCGATATGTTTGACCTGCCAATTTAAAATGCCCAAAACAGATTTCCATGAATATCGCGAAAATCCGTTTACCGAACGCTTCTGGGGGCGTGTGAAACTCAATTGTGGCTCGGCGTTTTTTTATTTCGGAAAAGGCGGTAAGGTACAAGAACTTATTCATAATCTAAAGTATAATAATAAACCAGAAATTGGTGTGCGTGTAGGTGGTTTGTATGGAAAAGTGTTGGGTAAGTCCCTGTTTTTCAGGCAAGCAGATATAATAGTGCCTGTACCGCTGCACCCGCGCAAAAAGCGGATGCGTGGTTATAATCAAAGCGCAGTTTTTGCACAAGGCTTGTCGGAAAGCATGAATATTCCGTGGATGGAAGCCCTCCGTCGCACAGAAATGACGGAAACGCAAACGAAAAAAGACCGTATTTCGAGGTTTGATAATGTAAAGGATGCCTTCGAGGTGGCTGACCCCGAATTTATGAAGGGCAAACACATTTTACTCGTAGATGATGTCATCACAACAGGCGCGACAATAGAGGCTTGCGCACTCAAAATCCTTGCTGTCCCAGATACGAAGGTGAGCGTGGTGACGATTGCTTTTGCTCGACAGTAGGGGCTGATTGGTTTATCTGAAAAAGGAGTTACTTTTGTAGACAGCCTTTTGTAAATCATTCCCCCATATCTTTTTCACGATTTATCCAACCGCTTTTTTCGTTTGGCTTCCGAGATTTGGTGTTTGAAATTCTTGTCTGTCACGATGCGCTCGCCTGTGCGATTTTCGTAGGCTTCGAGGGCGTCACCTGCGGCTGTGCCGCCTTCTATGGCTGCGTCTTTATTTTCCTTCAAACCTTTTGCGTCTGATTTTTTAGCTTCGTTGCGCGTAGCGGTTTCGCCTAACATGGTGAATATCAACTCCAAATCCGTCATGTGGTCGCGGAGGTTTTCGCGTTGGAGGTCTTTGTGTTTTTTGTACTCGGAAGGTGTGAGTCCGAAGGTGGCGCGGGAGATTTCGGCCGTCAATATTGCGTATTCTTTACCTTCTTTTACATCGCGGTTTTTCCACTCGTCGGTGAGCTTGCCGCGTATTTCTATGGACTGCATTCGCTTGGCTATCCAGTCTTCGCTGTAGCCCAATTCGCGGTAATATTGTCGCGCTCGCTCCGCCGCAAGTTCCGGGTTTTCAATCTCTTGTACGCGCTCGTAACCGACTTTGGCAAGCCATTGTTTGAAGGGTTCGGCTTTGGGGGAAGGGATGGATTGGATGATGCGGAAGATGCTTTCTGTGTTGGCGGCATTGATTTTACGCCTTTTGCCGTCTTTGGCTTCCATTTCAAGGGGGGTACAAATTGTACCCCAGTTGCGATGAAGTTCTTGGTCACGGCTACGCATACGCTTGATGTATTGGCGAACATCCTTACTACCCGTCAATGCCTGCACAATATCCGAAATGGCAAACCACCATTCCCCCTCATGCCACACACGACGGATTTCTTTTTCTTGAAATAAAGCGAGCTTGTTTTGGTGCTGTTTCATGGTCAATTTTTTAAAACAAATAATGGTAAAGTTAAACAAATTTATTTGTTTTGCAAAATCATTTTACGTGCTTCACTTTCATTTATCCGATTAATTTCGTATTTTTGAAACATGGGCGCACAACTACAATCCAAATCATATTCCATCGAAGAGTATCTCGAATTTGAAGCAACGAGTGAGCTGCGGCATGAGTACGAAAATGGACTTATCCTCGAAATGTCGGGTGGTTCTATCAATCATGGTGCTATCTGCGGCAATGTATATATGGCTATCAGGCAGCGACTACGTACTAAAAAGCCCAATTGCCGGACATACCCCGACAATATTAAAATTCGCATAGAAGCTATCAATAAATTTGTCTATCCTGACGCTATGGTGGTCTGTGGCGGTATCGAACGCTCGGATAAAGACCCCGAATCGGTCATCAATCCCAAAGTCATTGTTGAGGTACTTTCCAAATCTACGGCAGATTACGACAGAGGTGATAAATTCCATAAATACATGCAGTTAGACAGTTTTCAGGAGTATATTTTGATTGACCAATACCGATATGTCATCGAAACATTTTACAGAAATGAACAAGGACTTTGGGAAATATCGCGTGTAGAAGGTATAGAACGTGAGTTGCTGGTCAAGTCTTTTGATATTGCGATTCCTTTGAGGGAACTGTATGAAGATACAGAAGACGTACAGGCGACTTGAGTCGCCATGTGACAGTGCGACTGAAGTCGCCTGTACGGAGGGCTTTCATTTCTCTGATTAATTTCGTATTTTTGAAAAAAAATCAACGCAAAATATGACAAACAGCATTGGCATAGAATACGTCACCGATGAAGCGGGCAATAAATCCAAAGTCTTGATTTCGTATGAAGATTGGCAGCGCATTGAAGCAAAGCTTAGGAAGTGGGATGCTTACGAAGTCCGAAAAAGAAAAAAACAGGCTAAACCCAATAAGGACGAAATAAAAAAACTCGCCCGTCAATTGGATGAAGCAAGAGCCAAATACCCCAAGCCTTCACCAGAAGAATTGAGTGCGAAAATTCTTAAAGTAAATGCTTCCATTGAACCGAATGATATTACAATGGATGAAATTGTAGAAGAGTGCCGTCAGGTCAGAAAAGAATTGTATGAAAGGAAGCAAAGTCATTCTTGATACCAATATTTGGGTGAGCTTTTTCATTATGGCAAGGCTGCCGGAGTTGAAAACCCTCATCGTGGATAATGAGTTGACCGTATTCACTTGTCACGAATTGATTGACGAACTCCGCGATGTACTCAAACGCGATAAACTCAAAAAATATCTGCATGAGACAGAGGAGACTTACACGGATATTCACTTTGACCTCACCGAGTTTTTTACCATAGAACCTCGCTTTGAAGGCAGCCCCGACCCGAAAGACAACTACCTCTTCGACCTCGCCCTCCAACACGAAGCCCATTACCTTGTCACAGGCGACAAAAAATTACTCGCTATGGAAAGTGTGGATGATGTACAGATTATTTCCTTGCGAACATTTGAGGATTTGATGAGTGATATAATGTAAAACGATTTTCCAAATCGTCTCTTGCGTATGTATGGCGTGACGATTTGGGAAAGCGCTTTACGTAAAAAGGGTGGCTGCTTTCATTTTTACTCCTTCGTCTAAACTTTCAATCTCAGGAACTGCAATAATACAAGCTGCAACTTGATTCCATACATTTTCCTCAATAGGAATTTTCTTATAAACTTTTTCTAATATCAAAGTTGAAAAATCAATAGCCCGTATTTTAACCAAATCACTTAATGAAATTACTTTTCTTTTGTTTCTATTCTTATCCCTCGCTTCTTCCAAAAACGGCTTCAATTCATTATGCCAAATTTCACTATATACATAATAATCTATAGAAGTATCTTCATTAAAAGAATTGAAACTTGTAATTAAGTCAGTTATCAATCCTATCCTTTTCATATCTTTCTCATGTGGTAAACTTTTACGTGCTTTTTTAAGTAATCTCTTTAATATCTGTTCTGCTACATCCAAGGTTCTTCTTTTCTTAGGCGGCAATAGTTCTTTTTCTTTTTTTTGTAGCAAAGATAGGTACTTATCCATTTCACTTTGAGTATTTTCATTCCATTCCTTCTCCCATTTTTCTATTCCATTTAAATTTTTACGTAACCGTTCGCAAACATCACCTAAATCGGAATATAAATTATTTTGGCTATCAATAAATAACCACTTTGCGGGTCTTGACCTAGTACTTTTCATCGTAATAAATATCCAAGGATTCTCTGATATACCTATACTTAACTTGCATTTTACGTCACTATTAACATCTTTCAAGCTAAGGTAATCCTCCTTACTTATAATTGATTTATTTCCTTCAAAAAGGGCATATATCTTTGAATAAGCATCACTAATACCATCCCATATGACTCCTTCTTTTTGTGATTCATTGAAGCTATCAATTACATCCTCTACTTTTATGGAATTTAATTTTTCAGGTAATTCCAAATTTGAACCTATTAAAGCTTCTGTAATATTAAGCGTTTTAATTAGTTTTTTATCGGCTTTTAATGCGAAAGCCTCCGAATCGTTCGGCCAAAACACCTCTATTTCTTTGTGTGGACTATCTAATCTCTCCAATCTCCCAATTCGCTGTTCAGCAATTCTTAATACACTTGGCATATCAAGTAATATCAATGCTGAAGATTGTTGCATATTCACACCTTCAGACATTGAGTCAGAACAAAGCCCTACAAGGTTTTTTGATTTCGACCCTAATTCAAATTTAGTTAGGATGTTTTTATTTTTATTGCTTCCCCCAAACAAGGTATCACATTCAATTAAGGGGTTTTTCCTGATTAATTTTTGTAAGTAAATTAACGTGATGACAGTAGAATCAAATGCTATAACGATTGAATGTTTTTCAAGTGTTTTTGTAATTTGTTTGACTTTATGTTTTTCTCTATTATCCGAAAGTTTTTCAACCAAATTAGCTATTTGTTTATATGTGTTAATTTCTTCTTCACAAGCATTTTGGTATTTCTGTTCATCTCTCAACCACTCTGGTATAGTATTTTCTGGAAAATCAATTTTAGGTAAACTATTTTTATATTTTTCAATCTTACCTAATATGTCTCCTGACGGTTTTTTTTGTAAATCTTTTAATTCAAACTTTTTCATTGCATATTCAGTACCCAAAACATGTTCAAACAATGCTATTTTTGAAGACCTCAACGCCGCCTGAATATTGTATATAGATAAAGCTTTCGCTCCTTTGATTAGCCTGTTGAGATAAACATCATAATCCTCTTCTTTTAAATAAACAGGTTTCTTGACTTTTCGCAAGCGTGAAACGCCATTCAGAGTTCCAGCCAATTTGTTTATTTCATTAGCTATCTTCTTATCTAATTCTGTTTCTCCTGTTTCATAAGTCAAACATTTATGCTCGGGGTATGTACATGGTATGCCTTCTCTATTGCAGTACAAATGCGGTTCTCTTTCAATGAGTTCTTTTAACTGTTTTTTTGTTCTTCTAACTGTAAACTTCCATATATATTGACGTAAGTTTTCAATTTGTTCTTCATCATGGATAGTCCACTCATTGCGAGATTTATCACTAATATTTAATTCTTGTCGGAGTTTTTTTATACTGCTCTAATTCATCATCTTTCAAGTTATCTACATCCAATAATTCTATTAAACGAAGTAAATCCTTCGCTTTTTTATTGATTGGTGTAGCTGTAGCGAGAATTATACACTCCGCTGTATTTTCAGAAATTTTCTTGCTTCTATTTGAGCTTGTTTTTAAAAAATTATGCGCTTCATCAATTATGAGTAAGTCGGCATTCTTCATTCTTTGGGCTATTTGTTTCCTCTTAGTCTTACCACAACGACTAAGTAATCCCATAGATATTTGAGCCTCACTAATAAATGACAATTCGATAGATTCATTCTGCCAATTATTTTCCACAATCTTTGGGCAGATAATTAATGTTTCTAATTTTATTTTTTTCCTTGATTCAATATACCAATGCGTCAGTGCTAATCTTAAACTACTTATCAATCTTGTTTTCCCAGACCCCGTTGGTTCTGCTATCAATATTGTACCATGTTCTTTCAAAATGTTTAAAGCCTGTCCAAGAGCCATTTTCTGACTAGGCCAAAGTTTGATGTTATTTAATATCTCCAACAACGCCGGATAATCGTTTAGGTTCTTCCCTTCTATCAATTCAGATATTGCTCTTGAAAGAGCCTCTTCCCACGTCACAACTAACAGTAGTTTTTTCAGTAAAGAGATTATTTTTTCGTTATAATCGTTCCCTTTAGCCCAGTAGTTCTCTCCGAGCATTCTAATCCCTAAAAACTGATTTCGCTCTTCCTCATTATCAGATTTACTTAAAACTCTAATGTTCGCTTCAATCTGATTATAAAGTCCATTTTTACTAAAATTAGATGACCCAATCATTCCAGCGGAATCGGTCAAGTAAAGTTTTGCATGCAATTTTTTTAATAGTCTGAAATCTACTTTGCCGTCTTCAATATTCTTAATTGTTTTTATAACAGCACCACTTTTGAACACTGATATTCCTTCATTGAGCCAATACTCCTTCACGATTTTATCAAGTGGAATTTTATCCCAACTTTTCCTTCTATGTATTCTCTCTGGTTCAAAACCTAAAACTACTCTTACCTTGTTTGTTTTTAGGAAATTTATCTCTCGAACAGTAAAATCAATAATATACCCAAGTGATGTATATCCAGTTATAATCAGCAATTCCTGCGTATCACTTATATCGTCTTTTACAACATTGAAAACTTTCCGATAAAGTGGTTTCCAGTTTATTGGAAATTTTGCCATATTGGGCCAGTTAGACTCAGGCGAATCAAAAGGGAAGACTCCTTGCATATTTGAAGTTTGGTCTTGTAAAAAAATTAGGCGTTGATTTTTAATCAACGCCCAATATACAAGCAAATAAAAGAAATATCAAATTACCATGCAGTAAAAGCTACTAAATTGCAACCTTTATGCGAATTTAAAACCAAAAAAGTTACACAATTAACTCTCCCCACCCCGAAAAACCTCAACCCACCCCCCAGCATCCCGAGCATTAATCGCATTATCATACATCGCTTCACAATACACCGAAGGCAGATAATACCGCCCTTCGTAGGCGGCATTTAGGAGGATGCTGTACGTGCGGGAGCTGCTGCTGCCGATGTCGAAATATGTATAAATACGGTCATCGCGAATGTCTTGATACTCGGCGTTGTCGTTGGTTAGATTATAGTCGATATTATCTAGGCGGATATTGCGGAGTTCCCAGCCGGCGGGGAAGACTTGGGTGAGTGCCATCTCCTCGTAATTGCCGCGTTTGCCGGGATTTGTGAGCGTCACCAGTGCGACGAAATCTGTGCCTTGCTCAATGCTTGTCGGGTCGATTTTTTTGCCCTTTAGGGTTTGGTATTGGATGCTCATTTTTAGGTCGTTTTGGGCATCGGTGGAGTCGCCTTGTAGGGGCTTGCCGTCGATGAGGACACGCGCATACAGGACGCCGTCGGATTCATTCGTCAGCGTCAGGGATTTGCTGTCGAGGCGGTATATTCATGCCCCGAACTGCTGGATGAACTGACGAATGTCATCCAACGCGATAAATTTGATAAGTACCTCAAAGCACCCCGCGAAAATTTTCTTACGCTACATCAAGACTTGACACAATTCGTTGATATTGAGTTAGTTTTCGCAGATAGCCCCGACCCGAAAGACAACTACCTCTTCGACCTTGCCCTCCAACACGAAGCCGGTTATCTCATCACAGGCGACAAAAAATTACTCGCTATGGAAAGCGTGGATGATGTACGGATTATTTTCTTGCGAACATTTGAGGCATTGATGAGTGATGCAACGTAAAACGATTTTGCAAATCGTCTCTTGCGTATGTATGGCGTGGCGATTTGTGAAATCGTTTTATGTGAAAAGGCTGCCTGCTTTCGCAGACAGCCTTTTGTAAATCATTAAAAAACCTTCTATATTTTAATCAGCTCAATTAGCGATTAATAATTACCATACGTTGCGTCCTTGATTGCCATTTATAAGTACTAATTTGTACTAAATAAATTCCTGAATTTAGCCTATTCGTATCAAAACGATAGTTGGTGATATTGCCATTGAGTTCTATGGGCATTTGAGCAATATATCTACCGAGCGCGTCTGTAATCAGTAATTCGGCATCGCCTTCGGTTTCACTTTCAATGGAAATCGTCACAAGCGAGGCATTGTCCGCAGGATTCGGGAAGATACTGATATTTGCGTTGGACAAATCTTCTTTCGGCTGGCTACCGGAATTGTCCTCACATGGATCGGGACAAAATTCTGCCGTAAAACCAATGCGCTCACCTACCGTAATGCTGGAATAAGACGGATTGTGAGTCGGCGAATTGGAACCTGTACCATAAACAATGACAATTTGGTCGATACATTGTGTGAACTCTACAAGGATACTTTCATCTTCGCCGGAAATAGATGAATTGGCAGTCGCTTCGGCGCAGTTGCCGCTAATCGCTACGCTACCTTCTGCGGATGTGATGGTCGGAAGTATTTGTGTATCGTCGTTGCCCAATAAACCATAAACACAAACGGCTTCCTGCTGTCTCGAACTACCTGTTTTGTAATCCAAATCAGCAATATCGAACACTACATGACCGGATACTTCGGAAAGGTCGTAAGTAATCACGACTTCATCATGTACATCTCGTGGGTTGATAGCTATTTTGACCCCTAAATTATTTTCTCCTGTATAGCGTAAAATGTGGTCATTATCTTCTATATCTATATCGACAGTTTCATTGCCCAAATCATAGCTGCCTGAAGTAGCGTAGTGATGCCAAAGCACACCATATTCTTCAAAATCAAGGGTGTAATCTTCGCAAACTTCTTCAAAGACACATTCATCCTCACAAACTTCTGTAATGAAGCCATCCGCACCAATCGTGATTTTTGAATAATCAGGATAATGGGTCGGTGAATTAGAACCTGTACCATACACGATAACAATTTGGTCGATACACTCGTCAAATTCTACTAAAATACTTTCATCCTCGCCGGAAACAGCAGAATTGGTAGTCGCTTCAGCGCAGTTGCCATCAATAGCTACGTTGCCTTCAAGCGAAGTAATCGTTGGTAAGATTTGTGTATTGCTATTACCGAGCAAACCGTAAACACAGACCGCCTCTTGTTGCCTCGAACCGCCTGTTTTGTAATCCAAATCCACAATATCAAACACCACACGACTCGCAACTTCCGAAAGATTGTAAGTAATCACGACTTCGTCATGTACGTTGTAAGGGTCGATACCTACGGTAAGACCTGAACCGGATTCGTAAGTGTTTTCGAGAATATGGTCGTCATTGTCAATATCAATATCAAAAGTTTGTTCGCTATCGGTAAAAGAACCCGAAGTGCTGTTATATGTCCAGTGGTTGCCGGACTCTTCAAAATCTAAGGTGTAGGTCTCGCAGTCCGATTCACAATCGGAAGGGTTGCCGCTGTCATCGCAGCAAGTTCTAACCACAGTAATCGAATTGGACAGGTCAAAACAACCACTGAGATTCACTGCATTTTCACCGACAACCGCGCCCGTCAAACCATCTTCGTAAGCCAAGTACCAAATCAGGCAAGTTCCCACACCTGTACCATCTAACTCAAACGGTGGTGTAAGAGGTAATGCCAAAATATTTAAGCTGCTATCTGTAATGACCCATGCGAAATTTGAACCACTTATTGCACCATTTATTTGCACATCAATCGAATCGGGTATGCCGTCTATACAAATTGAGGTCATTATTTCACCTGTATTGCCATTGATAGAAAGCGTACCGCCATTGACTTCATTGCGTATGACTTCAATCGGATTAGATAAGTCGTAACAACCTACCAAGTCCATAGTTGCACTATTGCCCACAGCGACTCCGGTTAAGCCATCCTCATAAGATAAGTGCCAAATCAGGCAAATACCCTCGTTTGCATTTTCAAAATTGAAGGGAGGTGCTGCGAGTAAATCAAGGATTACACCCGTAGTATCGGTAATGACCCATTGCGAATTTGTGCCTGTGTTATTCGTTAAAGTAACATTGATGAGGTCGTCTGTGCCATCATCGGCACATACAGTGGTGGGGTCGGAGGTAGATATTGTGCCGCCATCTACGCTGCAAGCATTAATTACGCTGTAAACAATGGAAGATGTTGACATTGCTCCATTTGAATCAACGGCAATGGCTGTGAGTGTAAAATTTCCAATATCCGTGAGAATAGTGCTGTAATTGTATGGTGCTTGATTTAGGGTTGCTACGGTATCCGAGTCAATAAGAATTAAAACATAATCAATTGTGTCGCTGGCATCTATATCTTCTGCGAACACCTCTACATTCAGGCTGTCGTTCAAGTTAAAAACCGCACTGTCCATTGGTGATGTTATCTCTACAAGCGGTGCGGTGTTTGCTAAATACGATACTACAATATTTACACTTGTGGTTACAGATGCTCCACTATTATCGGTAGCTGTGAGTGTAATTACATGATTACCTTCCTGCAAATCCGTACCGATAAGATTAAAACTCGTACCGTTCTCAATAAAGCCGTCCAAACTTGATGTCCATACCAAATTCGACCCCGTAAGTTGTCCGTCTTCGAGGTCAAATGCACTAGCATCGAAAAAGATAGGTTCTACTCCGATGTAAGTAGTGTTATTGACCGGATTTTGGATATTTAAGTTGGGCGCGTTATTGGGTGTGATAAAAAAACTATCGCTAATATCAGAGGAAGAATTAAAGCCATCGCTGGCAACAATTCTAATTACTCCTTGTGAGGTTTCTCCAAGTTCTGTTAAAGGTATATCAAATGTAGTTTCTGTCCAGTCAATCGCAAATGTCTCAAATGTACTGCCGCCATCCATACTGTACTGCACAATGTATGTCAGGTCATCTGCGTCCAAATCATCGGCTATCCATTCAAAAGTAATAATATCTGAATTGAGACTTTCTCCTCCATTCGGAAAAGTAACAGTAACTTGTGGTGCATTATCGCTCGCGATTTCCTGTACAAGTGTTTGATTATCAAAAACAATTTGAGCCACTTTTATATCGGGACTATAAAGCACCGGAGTAATGAAGAACTCAATCGGACTTCCTTCAGACCCAAAAGTTGGCGTGAAAGGAATTTGTTGTATCACACTGTTATATGGAACGTGGACTTGTGTTATATCGTCAGCATATTGTACTAAAGTAAATGCTAAACTGCCGTCTCGGGGAATAACAAGTGGATTCGCAAGGGATTGTTTGATACCGTCTTTCTGTAAGGCAAAGTCGGCAGCATCAATACTTTCAGAGCCATTGACTGCAATTGCAAGGTCAATTCCTCGTGCAGACAGTTGATTTATTTGTGAGCAAACAAGTAAAAAAACGAGTAAATGTAATAGCTTTTTCATTAGATATGATTTTTCATAAGTAGATAAAGTTGTGTAGTCAGAATTAATCTTAGCACATACTTATCTCAGTTTTAAAAATATTTCTTTAATAGTAGACTTTATTTAGGAATATTTTGTGTGCATGGAACTTTTGTATTTTTTCGATAATCGAGCCTCATTTTGAGCCGCATACCCTACGGTACGGGGCGAAAAATAGGTGAAGAGTATCGGAAAAAGACAAAGTTAGCTGCATACAAAAATTTTCTAAATAAAGTCTACTATATCATTGTTTTACTATTGTAATACTAATAAAATTATAAAAACAAACTTGAAATAGAAGGAATCGAGAGATAGGACATATTTTTTGAAGCCTATATCTCAGGAATTATATACGTTAAGGCAAAAATAATAATTATAAATCAAACAAACAAAACAATACACATTTACTTTTAGATAAGTTATTAATTTACGAATAGATAATATGCAAAAAAATACCCCAACTACCATTAAACATACAGGGCAGTTGGGGTACAATAGATTGACCGATTGAGAAATAATATCAGCTCTCCCCACCCCGCACCACCTCAACCCACCCCCCACTTTCCCGAGCATTAATCGCATTATCATACATCGCTTCGCAATACACCGAAGGCAGATAATACCGTCCTTCGTAGGCGGCATTTAGGAGGATGCTGTACGTGCGAGAGCTGCTGCTACCGATGTCGAAATACGTATAAATACGGTCATCGCGAATGTCTTGATACTCGGAATTGTCGTTGGTCAGATTATAGTCGATATTATCTAGGCGGATATTACGGAGTTCCCAGCCGGCGGGGAAGACTTGGGTGAGTGCCATTTCCTCATAATTGCCGCGTTTGCCGGGATTTGTGAGCGTTACCAGTGCGACGAAATCTGTACCTTGTTCGATGCTCGTTGGGTCGATTTTTTTGCCCTTTAGGGTTTGGTATTGTATGCTCATTTTGAGGTCGTTTTGGGCATCGGTGGAGTCGCCTTGTAGGGGCTTGCCGTCGATGAGGACGCGCGCATACAGTACGCCGTCGGATTCATTCGTTAGCGTCAGGGATTTGCTGTCGAGGCGGTCTATATCAATCGGAATTTGTAGCACCGGATTGCTCGAACCTGCGTTTTTCGCGCCCTTATTGCCGATGTCGTAGGTCAGTTTGATTTGATTGGCGGTGCCGCCTGCATTCGTCACCAATTTTCCGATAGCGAGTAGGCAGTAAGCCGTCGTTTGGGTGCTGTGCCAACTGTTCGAGGCGAGCTGTTCAGACACCACTTTCAGCAAGTTGGCGGCTGCCGTTTTATCGTCCATTATCACCAGCGTTTCGAGTATCATGGCTTGGTCGCGGAGACTGCTGCCGTAGGTATGGGAGAGTTCGCGGTAAGGCGCGATGTCCGTTGGCAAGTTGGCGATAAGTGCCTGTGCCACTTCCGGTTTTCCGGCGGCGGCGTAGGCTGCGGCGAGTCGCCATGCGCCCTGTGGCGTTAGGTTTGTGCTTTCTCTCATGCGGTTCATCGCGCCGAGTTCGGGCGCACCTGCGAGGGCGAGCGTGTATAGGCGATACGCTTGCATGAGATCGTAAGAATTATAACTTCCGTGGTCAGAAAAACCCTTTTTATGTGCCGGAGGCGTCCAATTTCGCGCCTCGCGTTTTTGGTGTTTTTTCCATTTATCCAACATCCCGACAGGCAGCGAATAACCCAAATTTTTCGCTTCCAACATAAAATGTCCTGCATAATTCGAGCCCCAATCGCTCGACTCGCCATTGCCGGGCCAATACGAAAATCCACCCGAAGCCACTTGGAATTTTTTGAGTCGTTCCAAGCCTGCTTTTACGTTTTTATTAATTTCGGCTTCGCGGTCTTTTTCCAAGTCCATCAGGCGACTCACGTACAGTTGCGGAAACACCGACGAGGTCGTTTGTTCGATACATCCATGCGGATAACGAATGAGGTAGCGCAGTCGTTTACCCAAATTAATCGGCGGAATATTCGACACTTCCAACATCGCGGAATTGGTGCCGTACATCCCAACGGGTTTCAATTCGACCTCCCACTTACCGTCCTCATTTACGACATCTTCCAACACATTTGTCACGTAAGGATTCGGATTTCTGACATCCAATTCAATCTCTTGTGTAGCGATTTCTCCGCCGCCTTCGGCGATAATTTTCACCTTCGCAACGCCGATTCTTTTAGGTACTTTTACATTAAAATAAACCACCTCATCGCCGGGGCTGGCAAAGGTCAAATTCTGCGTATCGCCGTCAGGAAATTCAAGCAAACCATTGGATTCCACTCGAATTTTGACATCGCGTACCTTATTTTCCATCGCAAATACATTCACAGGCAGCGTCAGCGTTTCCATCGGACTGAGGACGCGAGGCAGCGTCGCCAGCACCATCAAAGGCTTGCGGACGGGCGTTGTCACAGCCGCTTTTCCATACGCACCATCCTTCGCCGCAATCACCATCGCACGTACCGAACCCACGTAGTTTGGCATGACGATTTCGTGTGTATTTGTTTTTCTTTTATTTAAAAAAAACGGACCTATATGACGCACAACGGGTTTGAAACGATTGGCGCGTTGTGCGCCCGGCACGGCGGCTGCACCGTCCCCACCGATACTTAAAATGCGTTCCAAATCTCCGCCGAATGCCCCCAAAACATTATCGTAAACATCCCAAGTTGCTACGCCGAGGGCTTCCCTTGCGTAAAATGCGCCCCAAGCATCCGGCGTTTTGAAACGGGTCAAATCCAACAAACCATCGTCCACAATCGCAATCGTATAAGCCATTGCTTTACCGTCTTTTTCGCTGACTTTTAGGGTAAAAGTTTCCTCCGGTTTTAGCACTTCGGGCATATCCACAACAGGCTGCAAACGAGTCGCCGGATCTTCCACACTGACGGGAATCACGCCGTACATTCTTATCGGCAAATCATTTTTCGCCTGTCCGTGCGGCTGTATGTGCGAGACGTTGAGATAGGCAGTCGGCACCATTTTTTCATTGGCATAAAACTTATACGTTGTTTCGCCCTTTTTCGTGTTCACCCAGTGCGTTTCAAGGACTTTTGAGCCATTTTCTACCGACAATAAAATGCGTCCGTCCTCACTCGTCGGAATCCTGACTTCTATTTCATCACCGACTTCATATTTCTTTTTATCTGTCGAAAATGCCAGCATCGAAGCGGCGCGACGCGCCTCCTCGTCCATTTCATCATCATTATCATACCACGGATTTCCTGCGTAAAAAATGTCGCCCGTACAATGCCCGCCCTCATCGCACACACGCACGAGGTAACGCCCCCAATTCTCCGGTTTTAGCTTGACACTTGCTGTGCCTTCGCGGTTCGTTTGAATGGTATCCATTGACAGTGCGCCGCGATGCGAACTACTATTAAAGGACGTAATATTTCCCCGCGAACGACTCCACCACCAACGCCATTCTAATTTATAAAAACCAACAGAAAGTTCACGATTCGTGGCAGGATTACCGTCTTTATCCAATAAAACGACATCCAAATTATGCGTCTCATTCATATCCAAACGCTTTGAACCATAGCGGTTTAGCGGTATTCGGATGCCTGCGTAATAGGGGTACGGGCTGTAATCCACCGTAAAATTATCAATGCTAAAATCGCCGCCTTCCTCAAAGGCGCGCGTCTTGAAATTTGCCCTCAATTTGCCTGGCGATTCCTTGCTTTCTATGGATGCGCTGATGTCCGCCGCACCGTCTTTGTCGAGTTTATCTTCAAAAATAGTTTGTGGTTCGGATTTAAGGCGACGCGCAGGGTCGTCAAACTCAAATTCGGGGAATTCCTGAAAGGTGGTATTCGTAGATTTGACATCGGCTTCGACCACCGCTTTGAGGTTTTTGGCGGCTGCGCCATGTAGCCAATTGACCTGCAATTTGCCCTTCAATTCTTTGCCGTCTGCTGCCGAAAGTTCGTCTTTCCCGAAGTCCAAATTAATCTTCAAACGGTTGGGTTTTATGGTTTCGACTTTTATGGTTTTCGTGAATGTTGCACCACCGACTTGTATTTTTGCCCGCCAATTTCCGGTGGGTGCGTCGGGGTCGGTTTTGGTGTAAAAACTGTAAATATGTCCGGTGTGTTCGGAGGTAGTATTGCGCTGTTGGAGTTGCCCTTTCGGATCGTAAAACTCGAAGGTGACGGGGTGTTTTGAGGGCAATGTATTTTCTTTATCTTCGAGGATAAATGACAGGTAAATCGAATCGCCCGGACGCCAGATGCCACGCTCGCCATAGACATAACCTTTGAGTCCTTTTTGCACGCGATCGCCCGCCACATCGAAGCGACTCATCGACAGTGCCATGCCATCGCCCAATTTCAAATAACCGTGTTCTTTGCCCTTATTGACGATGATTGCAAAGGGGTCGCGCTTGCTATTCATCATCACAATTCCATCGTTATTTGTGTTGACTTTTCCAAGCGATTGTTGTTGATAATCAAATAGTTCGACGTTTACGCCGCCTTCGGGTTTGGCAGTGAGCAAATTGGTGACGATGACGTAAACATCACCATTTGCACCACGCTTGGCTATCAAACCAAAATTGGATGGCACAACATTTCTTTGCACAAAATTTTCGGGATTATAGTAAGGCGGATAGCATGGTTTTTTTCGATGTTCCCACTTATAACCATCGTAATTCCAGTTGTAACGGTACTGCATTATGCTCTTGATTTCGTCATCATCCGTGAGGGCTTTTTCTTGGCTGAGTGAGGTGAGTTGTGCAGTGGCATTGTCGGATTTTTCGTCTTTGCAATCGTAGGTCGAATATTCCTTTTTGAAGCCCAAACGGACTTGGTAAATCGCATCGGGTTCGCGGTCAATAAATTTGCTTAAATCTAATGCGTAACGATTCCACGAATCCAAAGACGGGTCGGTTGTGAGGCTGCTCAAAGCGACTTTTTTCTGATAGACGACACGCCCGACGGTTTGCAAATTATATTCGCCCGAAATTCTATTATTTTGTAAAAATTGTAAGGTGTTATTGGAGAATATTTTGAAAATTTCCACGTCCACCGCATTGAGACTGACGGTTTCAAAGGGAAACATCAATCCGTCCGAATCCGGTACAATCACGCCGCGTCCGAGTAGGCGAACTTGGGGTTTTTCCTGCTCGAAAGTGAGCGTCCATTCGCCGGGGTTTTTCATGCGTTTGCCTTTGGAGTTTTTGATGGCAGGAACAATGGTGATTTTTTGTTCACCGTTCAATTTACTTTCAGGAAAAACACGCAGCGTACTCCCGTCTATCACGTAGCGCAACTTGCCTTTATAACCTTCGATAAGTATCAGACCATCAAGATTTTGACCGGATTTAAGCGGGTCGGAAAAGGTGACTTCTACGCCTTGATTCGCGCTTTTATTTGCCACGACATCTATCACCGAAAAATCATTTAAAGAAAGGACTTTTACGCTATGATTTCCGCGTTCTTTTGTGCCGATTGCTTCGCCATCCCAATGAAATTTGACGGCAGATTCGTTGTCGGTACGGGTGATATTTTTTACGGTAAATGTGTGCTTAGTTTGGTCAGCATCGTGCGACCATTCGATGTTGATTTTGTCGTTATTTTTCTGCTTGACAGTGAGGATTTGCTCAACGGCTTCGGACTCGGCTACGTCGGCAGTGTAGAGCGTTCCGGTGATTTCCTGCTCCGACAAATCGGCAGGGTCGGGCGCACGAATGCCCTCAAAATTGATGCGGACATGCTGTTCTCGCGTCCGAAAATTGAACTCAAATTCCTTCAAATTGCCGGGTACTTCGTCGAATATTTTATCCAATCGCAACCCGACGACGTAGTTTTGCCCGGACTTAAAATCATCGCTCGGCGTGAATTTTACGGTGCGTTCATCCTGCCACTCCGCCGCACCCGCGATACCGGGCGACATCCGAAAAACGCCATCGCTCAAAGGCGTACCGACACGATTACTACTAACCGCCGCATCATTGAACCGCACCATAACCGCCCCCGTTTTGGAGATTTCGCCACTCGTATAGGCGTTGACGTAAGCACTAAACTCCGCATCGGGTACGATGTAGGTCTGTGTCTTTTTTTTGCAGCTTAATATGTTGATAATTAGTAAGATAGCAATGCCGTAGCGCATCGCATAAGATGTGTAGGTGCGTGTGTGTGTAGCCATAATTATAGCGTTGTAGGCGGAATGTGAGTTAATGTTGAATTTTGAATGAATGAATTTTGAATATCTTGAAATATCAAATAAAACATAGTTCGTGTTATTCAAAATTCAAAATTATTTCATTCAAAATTAAAAAAAGGACGTAGGCTTATCCTTTGATTGGTAAGATAAGTATTTTTTTTAGAATTTATATATATGTTTGATTTTTTTGGTGGGTTAATTTTTTGTTAATGGGAGATAAATCACAGAGTTAATACAAATGACTAACTTCTAATTGTGATATTTATAAGATAAACTAACAGTAATACTTTGAAATTTAATTTCTTATTTTTATATTTGCAATTATTTTGTAAAAAAAAGAATAAGATGAAATTGCAGGAGTTTAGTTTTAGTAATTTTAGGTCTTTCAAGGATATTAATACTTTGAATTTATCAACAGCTAAAATAAAATCAAAAAAAGAAAGCATTGATATTGATAATGTCATAAAAGGCAACAATGTTGAGAGTATTTCCTTTTTAAAATCAAAAGCTATTTATGGTGCTAATGCGAGTGGTAAGAGTAATATAATAAAGGCTTTTGTAACATTTATCCGTATTTTAAGAACATCTGTGAAGGATGAGAAAATTCTAAACTTAATTGATTCTTTCAGACTCTCAACCGAAACAGAAGATGAACCTACTTACTTCCAAATTATTTTTTGGTATAAAAAAGTGAAGTACAGGTACGGATTTGAATTGAATGATAGTGTAATTAATTCTGAATGGCTGTACGGCAAGCCCGGAGAAAGAGAGCTTTGTTATTTTATCAGAGATAATCAAGAAGTAATTGAACTTGACAGGACTAATTTCAAAGAAGGTGACAAACTAACAAAATTATTATCCGATGATACCGAAGATAATGAAATCTTTAGAGACAATTCGTTATTCTTATCTACTCTTGCATCATTTGGTTTTGGGAAACTGTCGAAACAGTTAATTGAAAGTTTGAGTTCTATTACTATTATCAGTGGTTTAGGGCATCGGGGTATGTACGCACACGCAGGAAATTCATTAGAAAGTGCTGAAAAAAAGAAATATATTTTGAATTTTCTCAAATATGGAGATATTGGAATTGATGATTTAAATGTTGTTGAAATTTCACATGATGACTTGTCTGAAGAACTTGACGATGATGTAAAAAAAGATATTGAAGCACAGGAAAGTAAAAAATTATTAATTTCTTTGAGGAAAAAATTTGATGAAAATTTAGATACAGTCGATTCTGCATTATTTTCTTTTCAATTACATGAATCAGAGGGAACACAAAAATTATTTGAATTAAGTCCTTTTATTTACGAAGCTATAAAAGAACAGAAAGTCATCATTATTGATGAGTTTGATGCACGTTTTCATCCTTTGTTGACAAAAAAAATTTTACAACTATTTAATTCTAAAAAAAATAAAGGAGCTCAATTAATTTTCACAACTCACGATACTAATTTACTGTCCGCAGGTATTTTGAGAAGAGACCAAGTTGAGTTTGTAGAAAAAGATAAATATGGAGCGAGTCATCTATACTCATTAGTTCAATTTAAAGGTATTAGAAACACTGCTTCTTTTGAAAAGGATTATATTCAAGGTAAATATGGAGCAATTCCATTCTTGGGTAATTTTGATAAAATCTTAAACTTTGAAGACTGATGCCTAAGCGAACGAAAGCCATAAAAGTAACCGATAGGAAAAAAGCTTGGCTAAAGAAGGTCAAGCCCTCCGTTTACAAAGTCGAGACCGAAGAACTCAATAAAGTCATCTTAATTGTGGGAGAAGGACAGACAGAAAAATTATATTTTGAATCTTTTCCGGTTCTTGGTTTAACAGTAGAAGTAGTTGACCTCGGTGGTCAAACCATGTTAAAACTCATAGAAGCTACTGAAAATATTATTGCAGATAGTGATAAAGACTATGATTCAGTTTGGTGTGTCTTTGATATGGATGTAAAACGAGGAGAAAAAGAATTTGCTGATTTTGATAATGCGATTGAAAGTGGCAAAGCTAAACGCTATAATGTTGCATACTCAAATGATTGTTTTGAATTGTGGTTCTATTTGCACTATAATTTCACTCAGCAGAAAAACCATAGAAAATTTTACTATACAGCTTTAGGAAAAAAATGGAATTGCAATTACGAAAAAGTTGGAAAAACTTACGATTTCTGCGAAACAATCTATTCAAAACTTCTTGAAGACGAAGAAGCCTCGCAGGAAGACGCTATTAACAGAGCGAAGAAGTTATACAGTGAACAATCTGATTTGATATATCATAAGCAAAATCCCATTACAAAAGTTTATAAATTGGTTGAATATCTGAATGAAAATAGCCGAAGATAGAAATTCGTAATTATCAAGACTGGTAAACCTTTCTGTCCTGTTAACGTTTCTGACTGAACATGCCTGTCGGTCGTATGGAGCGAGCAATATTAGCCAACTTTAGCTCATAGCACCGAGCACCAACTCCTAAATCCACACGCCCAAACCATTGCGTCTTTCTGAACTAAATTCAGCAAGACGGTTCATTTTGGGTTTTTTATTTTGCCGAAGGCTAATGCGATATGGCACGCTATCAAACAGGTAGAGCAAATTCATGAATTTGCTCTACCTGTTTTAGTATGGTGCTAAAAGTCGGGTATGTTAGTAGTTGTCGCGTCAAATTTCATCTAATTATTTAGAAAACAGCCATGAAAACCCGGAATAATGGTGTGAGAGGTATAGCAAGCCGCTATTTCGGTAAATGTTTTAGCATCTAAAAAGACCAATTTTGAGCCTTTTGACTTGTCCTTAATATTCACTAAAATGCTCAGAATGATACCGTCATCATCGGTTTGTGCGTTGTTGTGAGGTATAAACTTGGGTTCGCCGGGATAATAGTCCGGATCTTTCCATATCGTATGTTCGCCTGTTTCCATGTTTATTTTGACGAGTTGGTCATAAAATTGATGATTGCCTTGGTCAGCTATCCCCACGCCGTATATATGCTTATGTTCTTTTCGCAAAAATCTCTCATCAATCACCGGTAATTCAAGGGCGGTAGGAACAACTACAGTTTTGTTCAGCAATTTGGTTGTCAAATCAAGCGTAAATCTGACGGCTTTGGCAGCCGCGAGTTCGCTTTGTGTATCTGCGAGTTGGTTGAGGTAAAAAGATTGAATAACCTCTGCATCGGGGTAGCTGCACATATCGAAAATAAGTTTGTCCCCCTTTTCGAATGCGTTGACAAAATGAAAGGCAAAAAACGGTGAAGTTTTCAGCTTATGTACGACTTTGCCCGTCTGTTTGGAGACGACCCAGATAATTGATTTTTTCTTACTATTCCATTTAAAATTTTCGATAAATGGCTTTTTTTTCAAAATAAAATCAATAGAATTACATTCAAAAGGAGAATGAGACAAGATAAAGTAGTTTTCTGACATACCCATGCTGTGCATGTAAGAGGGTTTGGCAATGGGTATTTTGCAGATAGAAGTTGTACTTTTTTTCTCCACATTATAAGCTATAATATCGTAATAGTTTAACATGCCCATTTTTAGTACGACATTATACAATATCTCATGTTCAATGTGTGGATGAGCGGTGGTGACAGATGGTGTATATTTGGAAGGACTGTAATCGTGTACGCCTACGGTCTGAAGGGTTTTTTTGTCAATTTCCAGTTGCATGATTGTTTCGCCCAGAGCCATAAAGCGGTCATTGACTTGGGTTAGGCTGACCTTGGGATTGGTGCCTTCAAACCATGATTTGAGTTTTTTGAAAATGGAACCGCAAGGGTCGGTGGCAAATTCCGGAAAACTTATCGTATCTTGGTTCAAGACCCAATCTTTGACGTTTGACTCTATATATTTCGATTGATATTCGACCTTGCCGTTGCGAATATCGAATTGATGAATAATCGCCAGACCATCAAACCAATGATTAAATGACTGTCGAGAAGTAGCAAACAAACCCGGACCGTTGCGATAGAAGGCACCGTTTATCCACTTTGGGATATTGCCGGAGACTTCCAATTCGAGGGGGGCTTGCTCTGCTTGGGTCTGTTGGAATGCAATATCAAATGCTTCGTTCATACGGTTTGGTTTCTGAAACGTTTTCGACATATTGTTCTCCTCCATATTCTGAAATAATTAATTCACATGCAATTTTTCCGCTTGCCATAACTGCCGGTACGCCCGCTCCCGGATGCGTTCCTGCGCCGGCAAAATACAATCCTTTAAAGAATTTGGACTTATTGTGCGGTCTAAACCATGCAGTTTGCGTCATAGATGGTTTGATGCCAAATGAAGCACCCAAATGACTGTTGAGGTCATCTCTAAAATGAATCGGGTCTATTACATGGTCGGCAATGATATGCTTTCTCAAATCCGGCAGGTAATTTTCTTCCAGAAAAGCATATATTTTTTGTTTGTATGCTTCTTTTATAGAAGTCCAATCTATCTCGTTCGAGAGATTGGGTACGAGCGATAGTACATAAAAGGATTCGCAGCCTTCGGGTGCTATAGACTCGTCGGTAATTGTAGGCATGTGCAAATACAATGAGAAATCTTCTGTCAGTTTCTTTTTATTAAAAATATCAGCTAATAAACCCTTATACCTATCGTTGAGAATAATATTATGATGGTGCAATTTGCTATCGAGATAACGTTTGTTTGTGCCAAAATAAATTACTACCAGCGAATTGCTATATTCCAACGAGTTCAACCATGTTTTTACGCCAAAAGGTCTATCGCTATCACTGATTAGATTGAGATAAGTGAATGCACTATCGGCATTGCTGATGACGATATCTGTCGGCACAGTTTCGCCCGAAGATAGGCGTACCGATTGCACGGTCTTTTTCTGTACATTGATTTTATCAACTTCTTCGCTGAGGCGCACTTTGCCACCATTATCCTTGAAAAGTTGTAACAAAGCCTCTGCCATAGCACCGGTACCGCCCTTGCAATAGTGTACACCCCAGTTTCTTTCAAACTGTATAATCAGTGCAAAAATAGACGGTGTATCAAACGGATTGCCACCCACAAGAAGCGGGTGAAAGGAACAAATACGGCGTATAAAATCATCTTCGACAAACATAGACGCGTAGGAGTACATAGACTTTAGGGTCTTTGTCTTCATCATAGACGGGATAATCTTCATCATATCCAAAAAGTTCAAAAAAGGCTTTTCAGTATAAGGATGAAACTTATCAAATACCTCAACGGTACTCTCTACAAATTTTCGATAGCCCGCTACATCGGATGGACTAAATTTTGCGACCTCTTGTTCTGCTTTTTCGATTTCTCGATAGTAATTAAATGCCTCTCCCTGTTGATTAAAAATTCGATAAAACGGACTCAAAGGAATAAGGGACATGTAATCTTCCATTTTTTTACCAGAAATGGAAAACAACTCTTCAATCATGTAGGGTGCCGTAATCACAGTGGGTCCACCATCAAATTTGAATCCATCAATTTCGTATTGATAACCCCTACCACCGGGCTTATCCCTTTTGTCTATCAGTGTGACATCGTAACCTGCAACCGCCATACGAATAGCGGACGACAGACCCCCGAAACCTGCACCTATTACAACTACTTTTTTATTCATAATTCTACTTAGTTTATCATCATTTTGGTAAGCAAAAACAGTTTGCGCTGCTTACTTACGTATGCCCTGTAATTAAGATTATCATACTTATTTCTTTCGACCTTTTTCAGGATTTCCTGATACAAAGTTGCTGCGGCAGTGATAGACCATTTACCTTTTGCTTCTAAAAACGACAAACCACTCCACGACTGCTGATAATAATCTCGCGCTCTTTTTATCTGAAAAGCCATTAATTTTTTCCACGATTCATCTACAATTTTATCTTTAAAGTGGTCTTCCGTTACGCCATATTTTTCGAGTTCTTCCTGCGGAATATAAATTCTGCCCATTTCATAATCTTCTCCTATATCTCGAATAATATTGGTCAATTGCAAGGCAACTCCCATTTGTATAGCATACGGAATTGCCTGCTTGTTTGAAAAACCGATAATGTGCATACTCATCAAGCCCACTGTACTTGCCACGTAATAACAATACTCTACCAATTCTTCGATAGTCTCGTACCTTTTTTTGTGAGTATCCATTTGTACCCCCTTAATCAGTTGGTTCATATACTCTTCGGGAATTTTATATTTCATCCGAGTATATAGCCACGAAAGCTGCACAGGGTCAGCTATGTTAGGTATTTGACAGTTGATATTATTAGTCCAATTATTTAGAAGTTCGTCACCGTATGTTGTATTTTTATCAATCAAGTCATCTGTAATCCGGCAAAAACTATAAAGCGAAGCAACGGCATTGCGACGTTCGCTATCTAACAATGAAGATGCAAGATTGAACGTTTTGCTGTGATGTTTGATAATATTGTGACAATACTCAAACGATAGTTTGATGTAATCGTCTTCAAATTGTGAAAAGTCAGCATCAATTGTATGATACCTCACATTTGCTATCTCCTCTATATATTCTAATATATCTGACTTTCTTCCATTTGTGTACAAATTAATCATGGTAAATTCATTTAATATAATTTTTTAATAAACTTAAGTGAAAGAAATTAAATAAGGTGTCCCATAATGCGAAGTATTTTTTTTGTCTAAGGATTTCAAAGGATCCTTAGACGGAAAAAAGACGAGTATAATGGGGCAAGTTATTTATTTTCTTTCACTAAGTAGTCAGTCAAGCTAATACTGTCGGGTAATTTGGCGAAATTTGCCCGATTACTTTCCCGAATCAAGTTGTGGGACAGGCTGTTGGAGAACATCAGCCGTCCAGATAGCTATCGGGATGGCTAATAACCTCCGCCTCGTATTCGACCAAATTTCACTCAAATTCACTCGACATTATTAACTTTTCATCCCTTATCGACTTTCGAAAAATTTAATAGTAACCTTCACATTTTATTAATTTTTATATCGAAAAAAATGACAGTTCTTTAATTAATTCGGCAGCAAAAAAGACTAAACAGTATTTTGGTTCTATTTAAATAATTGATAATCAATCAATTAATAGCATCAAAATTTTGCGCTTGATTTTGCCTACTTAGGAAAGTTCAATAAGAAAATACTAATTTATTTATTCAATTATTTTTGCCAAGGCAAGGGAAGCCATATCTAAAATTAGTACCACAAAATACGCCTTAATATCAACTAAGATACACACTGCGCCTTATTTAGATGATTAACTATTTTGATATGGACTTGGGAGAATGTTAGGAAAGAGGAAGAAAATAATCTACCCCAAATGAAGAAGTTAATTTTTTTATATGTTTGGCTAAATTTGACGCGCATAGCCGAGCTACGTAAGGAGAATTTAGTGAAACATATAAGAAAAATAACAATTCAGACGAGTAGATTATTTTTTTCGTCTTCCCTTAGTGGAAAAAATAATCTGTGGAATACAGCAGAATATAGTAAACGGGAGAATTATGTTTTAGTTCATTTGATTCGCTCTTTATTTGTCTTATCAGTTCGATAATTTGCAAACAAAGTGATTTTATTGAATAAAAATTTACCATACAAAACCAAATAGAATTACCTAGTCTTGATACTATGATACAGCCTATGAAACAGTTTAATTAATTTTAAATTAAACAAAAAAATAACTATATTAATCTCATTACTAAATAAGTAATACTTTAAATATAATATTTTTACAAATACCTTAAATGTAAATTTTATTACTCAAACTATTTACGAATGAATTATGTATGAGATTAATAGCGCAAAATTTTTGTAACAAAATCGCTAATTTGCTGTTTCGTTCTTTTGCAAAAAAAAATAAAATAAGGAAGGACGAAGAAAATAACAATTCAGACGGGTAGATTATTTTTTTCGTCTTTCCTTATTTATTTTCTTTCACACAAGGTTTAAATTTTCATACGAATGAAGAAATATTTACTACTATTCTGTCTTTCATTACTTATCATTCAAGAGATAGGGGCGCAGGAAAGCGGCATCGGCATTGTACGGGGGCGTGTATACAATGCCATTAATAATGAGCCGATTATGTTTGCCAGTGTTGGGGTGGAAGGTACGAGTGCAGGTGCGACTACGGATATAGAGGGCAATTATGCTATCACCAATCTCGCGCCGGGGCTGTACAATGTGCAGGTCAGTTATGTAGGATTTGATGAAGAAACAGTCTATGAAATTCAGGTCAGCAACTCTCGCCCTACGACCGTTGATTTTGCATTGGAGGAAGCAACTGCCAATCTCGAAGAAGTAGTAGTGCGTGCCTCGCCCTTCCGCAAGACGCAGGAAAGCCCCGTTTCGCTACGTACCATTGGGGCAACGGAAATACAGCGCAACCCGGGCGGCGGGCGCGACATTTCAAAAGTCGTACAGTCTTTGCCCGGCGTCACCACCACTGCCTCTTTTCGCAACGACCTCCTGATACGTGGCGGTGCACCAAATGAAAATCGGTTTTATCTCGATGAGGTCGAAGTACCAAATATTAACCATTATGCCACGCAAGGTGCATCGGGCGGACCCGTAGGAATGATAAACGTAGATTTTATACGCGAGGTGGACTTTTACAGTGGTGCTTTCACCGCCAATCGAGGCAACGCACTAAGTTCGGTATTTAATTTCAAACAAAAAGACGGACGCAGCGACCGACTCGGAGTTACCGCCACTATCGGTGCCACTGATGCCGGTCTTACATTGGAAGGACCATTGGGCAAAAAGACAACATTTCTTGCCTCGGCACGGCAGTCTTACTTCCAATTTTTATTTAAATTAATCGGTTTACCTTATCTGCCTACCTACAATGACTTTCAAGTGAAAGTGAAAACCCGTTTTGACCAAAAAAACGAACTAACTTTCATCGGTCTAGGGGCTATCGACAATTTTTTTCTCAATCTTGACCGAGGGTACAATCGCTTGGCAGACCTCGAAAGCCCAACACAAGAAGACCTAAACGCAATAGAAGGAGAACAATTTATTATCGACACTTATCCCGGAAACGGACAGTGGAACTACACCACCGGGTTGGTATACAAACGCTACTCCGAAAATGGGTTTTCAACTTTCGTTTTGAGCCGAAATATGCTTGATAATCAAGCAACCAAATATGAAGGTAATGTCGAAAACGATGACAACTTAGTTTTAAATTACAAATCACAGGAAATCGAAAATAAATTGAGAATAGAGCAAACTACCCGTTCCAATGGCTTCAAATGGAATTATGGAGTCAATTATCAATTGACAAAATATAACAATTCTACATTCAATCGGGTTACGACACCTCAAGGGCTTTTTACGGTAGATTATTTTACAGAATTTAGCTTTGTCCAATACGGTATCTTTGCCCAAGTTAGTAAAAAAGCAATGGATGACCGCCTATCTCTATCGTTTGGGATTCGTACAGATGCCAATTCTTACTCCGATGCCATGAGCAATCCGTTAGATCATCTTTCACCACGTTTCTCACTGGCTTATGCCCTAAACGAACGACTCTCAATCAATTTCAATTCGGGTGTTTACTACCAACTTCCGGCTTACACCGTCATGGGTTATAAAGACGAAAACGGGGTATTGGTCAACAAAAAAAATGGCGTCTCTTTCATCCGCAATACCCATGCCGTAGCGGGTTTAGAATTGAATACCGAGACAGATTCAAAAATTACTGTCGAAGGCTTTTACAAATTTTATGACAACTACCCTTTTCTGCTCCGTGACAGCATCAATCTGGCAAATCTTGGCGGCGATTTCGGTGTCATCGGCAACGAACCCGTTGTCTCAAACAAGCAAGGACGTACCTACGGGATAGAGTTTCTATTTCAACAAAGACTGTATAAAGGATTCTACGGAATTGTCTCATATACATTAGGTTGGAGCGAGTTTGAAGACAAAAACGGCAACTTCATACCTTCCTCATGGGATAGCCGACACACGGTAAATCTGACCGGTGGCAAACGTTTCAAAGGCAATTGGGAAGTCGGTGCCAACTGGCGTTTTCAGTCAGGATTACCTTACACGCCCTTCAACGTGGAGCGTTCTGCACTCATCGAAAATTGGTCGATACGCGGCGGTGGCATACCAGATTGGGACAAGCTGAATACAGAGCGATACGCAGCGGCACATACCCTTGATATACGTATAGATAAAAAATGGTTTTTCAAACGACGAAGTGTCAATGTATATCTGGATATTGAAAATATTTACGACAATCCATTAGCACAAAACATTCTCGTGCTAGACAGAAACCCCAATGGCAGCCCGCAAATAAATCCCATCAACCAAAATTCTTATCTAACAAAATTAGTCCCCCTCCAAAATGGTACAACGATTCCAACACTTGGCGTAGTCGTGACATTTTGATTTAGAAACGAGGCATTAGGGATGAAAAGATAATAAACGTTACATCTTCACGCCCTTATTTTTTCTGGTTCTTTGACAAATCCAGTGAAGTGAATGAAAATTTGGGCGTATCCCCCTCCTTATCAGTCGGGGGTCGGGCTATCCGGCACTCTCTCCACTCCGCTATCGCTACGTTAGGGAAGAGGAAGAAAATAATCTACCCCAAATGAAGCCGTTATTTTTTTTATATGTTTGGCTAAATTTGACGCGCATAGCTGGGCTACGTAAGGAAAATTTAGTGAAACATATAAAAAAAAGAACAATTCAGACGGGTAGATTATTTTTTTCGTCTTCCCTAAGTATCTATAAATTGAGGCATTAGTTGAGGTATGACGATTTATTATTTTCAAGAAATTATTACAAAGTCTATTAAGAATAAAAACGAAACATAAGTATCTATGAACCATAATTTTACCCTACGTTTCTAATAGCTTAATCACCAAGTCGATTAAGATATAAAGGTCTATTATAAGTTTTGCTTATTGCAACTCAAAAGTATTCCCTTTACCTTTAGATTTTATTCTAAAATATTTTGTATAGAGTAAATAATCTTTTTCCTCTTTCATCCAAACTATTTAAGGATAAAGTCTTTTGAAGAAAATTAAAACACATAGGATGAGATTTATATTAAAAACTACACATTTATTTTTTTTGTGTTTATTTTTTGCCGCAAACATGTACGGACAAAAAACAACAAAAAAGGTGACACAAACTTTTTCACCTGACGAAACCATTCAATCTATCAAAATAGAATCAAAACAAAATTCTACCTATGTGCTGGATAGGTGGGATACCGACTTTGTCTGGATAGAATGTACGATAGATGCAGATGTACCCAACATAGGCGATATTAATAGTTATAAAGCAGAATACAAAAAACTAAATAATATCGCAACGCTTAAACTGGATGAGAGAAATGGAGCAATTTTCATACAAGGAAATATAGTTGAAGTGAAACTAACTTATCAAATATACATTCCTGCTAATCTGGAGCTTATAGAAGATTGAATGTCACAGTATTAAATAAATTTCACGATACATACATGTAATTATACTTTAATTCGTTTAAAAAGATTAAAGTATGAGCACATTCAGAAAAACAATGGTCGCAGCTATTTTTGCACTGCTGTTTATGCCATTTGTATGGGGGCAAATTATAGTTCAAAATAAGGCTGAGAACGAAAGTACATCCTCATTCATTCAATTTAAAAACCTTAAAAAATATACTACAAAAGACAATAAAGCTGCACTTTACAGCCATCTAAACGCAGCCGTTACCGATGATTTTTTATTAAAAAAAACGATAAATACGCTCGCCAATTTTCGTCATTTCAAATACCAACAATACCACAAAAGCATCCGCGTACAAAACGCGATTTACACCGTACACAGCAAAGATGACCACCTATACGCCATGTCCGGCAACTTTCTACGTATCAATGAAACCTTCGATGCTACACCTTCAATTAGTAAAAATACAGCCCTTAAATCGGCACTTGACGTTATAAGCGCGACCCGATACAAATGGCAATCCCTATCCAATGAAACATGGATAAAAAACCAAACACAGAACGCCCAAGCGACCTATTATCCGCAAGGCGAACTCGTGATTATGCAAGATGTTCGGCGCGACAATCGGGCAACTTATCACCAACCTGTTTTGGTGTACAAATTCGACATTTACGCAGAACAGCCACTAAGTCGCGCTGAGGTGTACGTGGATGCACACACAGGTGAAGTCGTCCACCAAAATTCGATTATTAAACACGCTGTACAAGGCATTTGCCACACCAAATACAGCGGCATAAAAGCCCTTGAAGTAGAGCAACTTACGAACGATTTTAGGCTACACGACGACAGCCGAGGCAGCGGCATCACGACCCTCAATCTCAATAATACCACAACGCCAAGTGCAGCCACAGATTACATAGACAACGACAATAATTGGGCAGAATGGAATAATGCCGCGCAAGATAATGCCGCTCTTGACGCGCACTATGGCGCACAAGCAACCTATGATTTTTTCTTCGAAAAATTCGATAGAAATAGCTTTGACGATGGAGGTGCAGCTATATATAATTACGTCCATTTTGGCAACAATCAGGCAAATGCGATTTGGGATGGCGAAGCCATTTTTTATGGCGATGGAAACACCAATTTTTCGGCATTTACTTCGCTGGATATTGTCGCGCACGAACTCGCCCACGCACTCTGCGAACACACCGCAAACCTCGATTATTCCTACGAATCAGGCGCACTCAATGAGGGTTTGAGCGATATATGGGCGGCCTGCGTAGAGCGTTCTGCCGAACCTTCCAAATCAACTTGGCTCATCGGCGAAGACATTGTATTACAAGGCGATGCCACGCGCTCGATGAGTAACCCAAATGCCGAAAATCAACCCGACACTTACGGCGGTACATACTGGCACACCACACCCGACGATAATGGCGGCGTACATGCGAATAGCGGTGTTATCAACCATTGGTTTTACTTGCTCGCAGAGGGGGGTACAGGCACAAACGACTACGCAGATGCCTACCAAATCACGCCAATTGGCATAGAGGCTGCCGCACGAATTGTCTATCGTACCGAGACGGTATATTTATCGCCGATGTCCAACTTTTCGTCAATGCGTGTATTGAGTATTCAGGCGGCGGAAGATTTATTTGGGGCATGTTCGCAAGCCGTAATTTCGGTTGCCAATGCGTGGTATGCCGTTGGTGTAGGCGGTTATAGCGAGTGTATTTCGGGCGAAAATTATTGCCATTCGCAAGGCAATCAACAAGCCTACGAATGGCTCGCAAATGTCACAATTGATGACTTTACAAAGTACTCCGCAGCCTCTACGTATAGCAATTTTACAAATTATATTATCGACTTACCAGCAGGTGATTCTACGGAAATAAGCCTCACGCCGGGTTATTCTGGCACGGCTACATTAGCGCATTATCGCGTTTGGATAGACTTTAATCACGATGGCGATTTTGAAGATGCCAATGAAGAAGTTTTCACGGCTGGACCGACAAATATAGGCGCCGAAGGTAAAATATACATCCCCCCCTCGGCGAGCGACACCACACGTATGCGCGTGAGCATGTGTTATGGTGGCTCGCCGCCGCTTTGCGGCAATTTTGCTTATGGCGAAGTCGAGGATTACACCCTTATATTTCACCCTGCGACCGTCCCGACCTGCGATGACGGCATCCAAAACGGCAATGAAACGGGTGTCGATTGCGGCGGCGATTGCATAGCATGTTTGCCCGAAAATCCTTATTGCGAAGCGTCGGCGATGTACTCCATTTATCAATGGATTGACTATGTAGGCACGACCGCCACCAACGGAAATTTATCGGGCAATGACGGCGGCTACCGCGATTTTTCCAATACTATTTTTGGAGTCACACGAGGTACTATACGGTCGTTTTTCTTCAGTAAAGGCGATGCAAATTATCGCTTTTATTGGCGTATTTATATCGACTTCAATCAGGATGACGTCTTTGAAGACACCGATGAATTGGTCATTAGCGGAGCTTCCGAAAGCAGCAACATACTTTCCGCCAACGCCTATATTCCAACCGATGCCTCGCTCGGCACGACTCGTATGCGCGTGGTCTTATCGTCAAGTGAAGAGGCTGCGCCTTGCGGCGCATTTGCTTATGGCGAAGTCGAGGATTATATGATTTTTATAGGAAATGAATTTGTGTATGATGATGCGCCTTCGGCGAATTATTTTACGACAGAAAACGAAAATTCGACAGATGAATTTGCCGTATTCCCCAACCCAACTTCGGGTATATTACATATTAAAACGCCAAAATTTGAGGGTGTAGCTACTGCTAAAATTTATGACTGGAGTGGTCGTCTTGTTCGTCATTTTAAATTAGAAAACAATCAGCGAATATTGAATGTAGCAGACTGGCAAACAGGCATGTACCTACTCACCGTCGAATGTGAAGGGCAAGTTTTTACGGAAAAATTTTTGAAACAGTAAATCTTTAAAATTATTGAAAAGCACACCTTTTGCGCTCTTTTCTGATAAAGTATAAGTGTGATTTTTGCTTATGCTAACTTTTTGGTTTATATTTATGTCTCGATAAAAAACAACGTTTTCCATTATCTCAATTTTTTAAAAACAAATTAAACTGAAATATGGTCGCAACTACTGATACGCATTTAATAGACGGGGAAGTATTTACATCAAATAATAAAAATGATGAAGAACAGACAACTCCTCCTGATATTGAAATAGATAAAAAGTATAGACGTGGAGAAATGCGTATTATTACGGAGCAAGGGCGAATTAATTTACACGCTATCGTAACAACGCTTGATAGTAAACAAGGAAGAAAAAGTAAGTATATACTGAACCCCGTATATCAACGAAGAAAAAGATGGGACAATAGAAAAAAATCATTACTTATAGAATCTTTTATCATTAATGTGCCTATTCCCCCAATCTATTTATATGAAGTTGAATATGCAGTTTATGAAGTGATGGATGGCTTACAACGTCTCACGACTGTTTATGACTTCTATAAAGGAAAATTTGCATTGGAAGGCTTGGAATATTGGAAGGAGCTGAATGGTAAAACTTATCAGGAATTACCAGAAAATGTAAAGGCTGGTATTGACAGACGTTATCTTTCTTCGATTGTTTTATTGGCAGAAACTTCTAAAAAAACCGAAGATGCAGAGTTTCTAAAACGACTTGTATTTGAACGATTGAATAATGGTGGTGTAAAATTGACAGCACAAGAAACAAGGAATGCTTTGTATAGTGGGAAATTTAATGAACTCTGCCTAAAACTTGCGGAGCATGAAAACTTCCGAAAGATGTGGCACTTTCCTTTGATGAGTGCCGATGAGGAAGAACTTTTAAAAAACGATCCTTATCGTGAAATGCAAGATGTGGAACTCGTACTTCGTTTTTTCGCATATCGACATATTGATAAATTAATATCTCCAACGAGCAAATTTTTAGACGATTTTTTAAAGCAAGCTAATAACTATCCAGATTATACACTTCTTAAGTTAGAAAAATTATTTACCCAAACCGTTGACACTATTTATAATATATTCGGAGAGAATGCTTTTATTTTACCAAAACAAAATATACAATATAAATCTCCTACCAAAACGATATATGATGCTATGATGCAGGCATTTGCCAATAATATTGAACATCATGATGCTTTTTTTGAAAATAAAAAAAGCATAAAAAAGGATTTGTACAAAGATATTTCTTCATTTGATGATAAAAACGATGAACCTTTATTTAATGGTCGTCTTAATAGCAAAAAGCACATCATCAGGCGCATAGAATACTTTCACAACTATCTGCAAAACCATATTTCTTAAACCCTCTGCCCACACAAACTTATGGACACCATCTCTCTGGCGAACTTTAAAAAAGAAGTTGAGCAGATACGTCAATATATTCAACATATTGAATACGTTGATAGTGTTATTAAACACATTACCATGAAACGAGGAATGCTTGCACTTGGTTTATATAAGTTAAAAACACACACAAAAAAACATGATAGAAGTAAGAAAAAGGTTGAATACAAGGCTATTATAATTTCGCTCTATGGGCTTCTGGAAAGATACATCGAGATTTGGGTCAAAGATTATCTAAACGCCATATCAAGTCTTGCACCTTACAATGAATTACCTAATAAAATAAAAGTATCTCACTTTAAGTTATCCACTAAACTCATATCCATGCTTATTGAAGAGAGGTGGGATAAATATGATTTTCTTTCAAAAGAAGAAGTATTGAAAAATTTGTATAATTGCACTGAAAATCAGCCTAATTACAAATTGAATGCTGAAGCATTCACTACTCAATCAGGGAATTTGAAACATAACAAAATTGCGCTCATTTTTGATAATTTGGACATAAAACTCAATGATAAATTAATAGAAAATGAAGCACTCAATCAAATAACAGGAATTGATACTAAAAGAATTTCAGGAACTAAAAAAGATTTGTTATACTTCATAATAAATGATATTGTAGATAGGAGAAATAGAACAGCTCACGGAGCTGAAATTGATGATTTATTGGATAATCCCACGCTAATCACCTACATTGATTTTCTGGAGAAATACTGCCAAGCAATATTTGAGGTATTAATGCCAACTAAGAGTTAAAACTAATTGATTATCAATTATATGTAAAATATTATAATCAATTTTTAACATTTTAAAAATATGTGTATATTATTGATTGTCAATCAAAAAGTATTTTTTAGTTAATTTGTAAAAAAAACATTCTATTTAAATAAATTTAAAAATTACTGATAATCAAAAATTTAGTAAAAATTCAACTCTTAGTTGGCATTATTAATGCAGGAATATTTGAGACTGGAATCTACACATAAATTTCAGCAAATAGAAGTCGTGCATAAAGTTTGGGAAAAATCAACATTAGGCTTTGAAATAGAACGATATACTGTCAGTCAGGGAGATATGCTAATCATAGAAACAACTGAGGGACGTTTCTACAAAAAGCCCATTCTTGAATTGCAAAAAGAAAATGTACAGTACGCAAGTCTATCAATCACAGACAAAACAAACATTGCCATAAGAGTAGAACCACCCATCAACAACAAATGTAAATTTTACATCGAAAGAAAATAAACGACTTGCCACTCCGCTACGATATCGGTGAAAATAAAGCGACAAAATTGGTGGTAGCGATTGAGCGCATTTTTTCAAAAATGATATAAAACACAAGTTCCCATCATCAATTTCAAACCTTTTTTATTTTTCTTTCCACTTCATACAGAATAATCAGATAGAACTCGTATTTTTGTCTTTTAACTTCCTTTCAAAATCAAAGTACAAGAATGAATTGAATAAGCAGCATTTGAACTTGCGCTTGTACTTACGAACTATAAAATATGAAATTTAGCACTTCGTCATCAGACCTTCTCAAGCAACTCCAACTTGTAGGCGGCGCCATCGGTTCTAATCCTGTACTTCCCATACTGGAAGATTTTCTGTTTAATATTGATGGTGGTACACTGACGATTGCCTCTACCGATTTGGAAACTTCTATCACCACCAAATTGGAGATTCAATCGGATAAAAGCGGAAAAGTAGCCATTCCTGCCAAGATTTTGCTGGAAACGCTCAAAGCCTTGCCAGACCAACCGATTACGTTTAATGTAGACGATGATAGTTTTGCCGTGGAGATTACTTCTGCTTACGGAAAGTACAAACTCGCTGGCGAAAACGGACAAGATTTTCCGACAATTCCTAAACCCGATGAGGTTGATACTATCGAACTTGCGGCGGCAAGCCTGAATAAAGCTATCGCCAAAACCTTGTTTGCAACGAGTAGCGACGAGCTTCGCCCGGCAATGACTGGCGTGTTTTTTCAGATAGATTTCAACAAAGTAACCTTTGTGGCTACGGATGCGCACAAGCTAGTTAAATATTCTTTTGACGAAATAAAAAGCGATGTTTCGACTTCCTTTATCGTACCGAAAAAAGCCCTCAACTTGCTAAAAGGTACTTTGCCATCAGGTGGCGAGGTCAAAATTTCTTTCAATAAAGCGCATGTATTTTTTGATTTTGGCGATGTGAATATGTCCTGCCGATTGATAGATGCCCGCTACCCTGATTACAATGCAGTAATTCCTGTGGACAATCCACATTTACTGACTTTGGGACGCAGCGATTTTCAAAGTTCGCTCAAACGTATTGGTATTTATGCCAATAAAACCACCAATCAGGTTATCCTCAATATTAATGATACCAATTTGGATGTATCGGCGCAAGATCTGGATTTTTCCAATGAAGCGAGCGAAAAAATGACTTGTACTTACACGGGCGAAGAACCACTCACCATCGGTTTTAACTCAAAATTTTTGGTGGAAATGCTCGGTGTACTCGAATCCGACGAAATTAAAATGGAACTTTCGACTTCTACTCGCGCAGGTATTTTATTGCCCGTCGAAGAGGATGAAAATGAAGATATTCTCATGCTGGTGATGCCAGTTATGTTAAGTAATTAAACCATGTCAGCACCCGATAGCTGCATGAAATCCGCTATTTACCAGTTTTTTTAAGAGACTCATTACTGAGGGACAACCGCAAAGTTGTCCCTTTTTCGTAACACAGACATCCTTGTCTGTGAAACCAACAGACAAGAATGTCTGTGTTACGTTTTTAAATATGGAATTAACCTGGGACGACTTCACGAAAGTAGAAATGAGAGCCGGAACGATTATTTCAGCAGAAATTTTTGAGGAAGCCAGAAATCCGGCGTATAAAATGTTTGTTGATTTCGGGGCTTACGGCATACGAAAAACTTCCGCACAAATCACAAAACTCTACCAAGCCGATGCACTCGTAGGCAAGCAAGTGATTGCTGTCCTTAATTTTCCACCCAAACAAATCGCTAATCTAATGAGCGAATGTTTGGTCTTGGGCGTGATAGGAGAAGGTAAAGACGTCACACTACTCCAACCAGAAAGAGGCGTCGAAAATGGCGCGAGAATTGGTTGAAATTATTGAACCATTAATGTAGTGGGACAAAAATAGGCTTACAATTTCGACGAGGTTATTTTTTTCGTCTTCCCTAATCTACATTATATTATTTTTTCATTTGGTAAATGCTCAAATTAATCACACTATCGCGTAAAATACGTGGGTGTATTGCCGACAATTCGCGTTCAAAACCTGGGCTATCCCAACAGAAAAAGTAGTCGATATTTTTATTGTATAATTCTTCAAAACCTTCGCCCTCAATTTTTTTATTGGCTAATTGCCCCCAATAATCGAAGCGATGCTGATACAACAAATAAATATCGGCATCCACGCTAATCATATTACCTTTTACATTATTGGCGGCTACGTTTTTCCCTTCTAATTTGAATGAATGGAGTACCTCGCTGACTTCATTTAAATGAGCAAAAAAGTGGCGGTCTTTGGTCATTTCGCGCAAACGGTCGAGGTGATTGACGGACATCATCAAGCTCGATAAAACAAGCCATATCAGCACCAAATTGGGGTTTATATCCTGCGTTTTCGATCGAATATTTTTTAATAATAATAAAAAAATAAGCCATAATAAAACAAAAGTAAGCCACAAATATCGTTGCTGAATAAATACCAACAAATACCCGCCTGTATACACTGCACATGCGAGAATAGCAACACCAATAAAGTATATTTGCTTCTGATTGACCTGAATTTTTCGACCGTTTTTCCACCAAATAAAAACAGACATCAAACTGCATAACATCAGCAAAATCAGCAAATCACGCACAAAACTAACATAATATAAACTGGATAAATTGCCCTTAAAATTCGTCGCAAAATGTCTGCGATTTTCTGCCGATGCAAAGGGATTCCAAGCTTCTACGAAAAGCCCGGCTTCGTGATAAATCCAGTATTTTGTATAGGGTGTATTCGGATTGAGAAGTTCGTTTTTGGTAAGGTGGATGTCGTTCATCACACTGCCTTTAAGGGCGATATTATATTTGCCGGCAGTGCCGATGATGACTTGTCCTGTCTTGTAGCTGATAGCGGCTATCCATAAGCTGCTGATTAGAAGGAAAATGAACATGACGAGAGTGTAACGTAGCACGGGCTTCCAGCCCGTGTATGGCATATTTTTTTTTAAATAAAAAAAATATGCCATAATAACTCCATTCAAAGCCGTAAAATGCGCCCCAAAAAAAGGAAAACCATAACTTTTACTCCAATACATCAGCCCGCCCGCGATACCGATTTTGACGGCTTGTTTTTTATCGAAAAAAGGATATTCGCTAACTAAAAAAACATAGTACAGTGTAGCCGTTAGCAGCAGCAAATCAGGCGTCAAAATCACCATGCCCAATACGATTAAAAGCAATATAGGAATTACGGCAAATACCTTCCACAAAAAAGAAAAATGAAAGCGGTTGAGGAATTTTAAAAAAACATGTAGGGTGAAAAAACCTACAATGACTTGTACGATTTTGAATGCAGTCAAGCCCGAAAACCCAACGGCTAAAAAAGGGACAATCAATATAGTAATCAACGAACCCCACATAGAATTGATGCCCTCATGTACGCGCCCGTATAAGAAGTCTTCACTGATTATCAGGTAATTAAACGTATCGGGTTGGGTGATGACGTGGTAATAATAGAAAAATGCCCAAAGGCTGATTGCGCCGTAAATTGCGTACCAGAGTAAGTCGTCGGACATTTTAAAAATGTTAGACGACATAAGTGTAGTTGGTATTTTTTTATTTGAGTTTTTCATTATTAGCATGTCTTTGGGCATCGCGTTTGGTTTTCTTTTGGAGATTGTTTTGGAGGGCTTCGGTGAGGTCAATGCCGGTCTGATTGGCAAGGCAAATGAGGACAAACATGACATCTGCCATTTCGTCGGCGAGGTCAGTTTTGGCAGTGGCGACGTGGTCGGGGTTCTTGAAGGATTGTTCGCCATAGATTCGCGCCATAAGTCGCGCGATTTCACCGACTTCTTCCATCAAAATCGCGGTATTGGTGAGTTCGTTATAATAACGTACTCCGATGGTATTTATCCACTCATCGACTGTGGTCTGTGCTTCTTTTATCGTCATAATTTGTGGTGAACGGCGGACGACAGGCGGTGAAGAGCTGACGGCATCATTCCGTTTTTATTTAAAAATAATTTGAGTGCGTAAAATATTAGGGGCAATTATATATAAAAGGTGCAGCGCACCGTCCCTGTCTATAACAATAAAGCTCTCCCAAGCTCATAAGGTGCGTTAGCACCGACTCCGTTTATACGCACCAACGGGGTCGGTACTAACGTACCTTATGAGCTTATTATTCAAACTTTGCTACAAACGGAATCTCCCGATAGCTATACGGGATAACGTACCTTTAATGCCACGAACTTATGATACATTCAAACAAATTAAAGTTCCCCTAATATTTTACACACTCAAATAATTTATTGACGTAAAAATAACACGAAAAAATCAAGACTTAGTACACTGTTTTATAAATTTATTTACATTTTTTGACGTTTATTTTGAAATGAATCGAATCAAAAATGACGCGAATACTCACTGTATTTAAGGATTTTTTGGTGAAGAGTCATTTTAAAAGAAATACTCAAAAAAGTAAATAAATTTGTGAAACAGTGTACTTAGTAACGAGTAAATAATAAGTTTAGGGAAAATTATTTTCTTCCTCTTCTCTAACTTGGGCGTATCCCCCTCCTTATCAGTCGGGGGGTCGGGCTATCCAGCACTCTCTCCACTCCGCTATCGCTACGTTACGTTCAGACAACACCTACTATCCCTTACGCGAGAAACGAGCAACCACTAAATTTGTCAAAGAATCTTTTTTATTTATTCATCCTTTAAACATCTGGACTTTGGATATTGGGTAATTAGGTAAATCGCTCATTATCAATAATTTACGTTGATTTGTATTTTATTTTAAATTAAATTTATTACAATTTTTATTATGCTGATAAATAGCGAATTATGCTTTCCTTAGCCTAATTAGGGAAGACGAAAAAAATAATCTACCCGTCTGAATCATTCTTTTTCTCATATGTTTCACTAAATTTTCCTTATCCCGAAACGAGTTCGGGACAGGCTATAGCTCGGCTATGCGCGTCAAATTTAGCCAAACATATGAAAAAAATAACTTCTTCATTTTGGGTAGATTATTTTCTTCCTCTTCCCTTACCTAATTTCCCAGTTACCCAATAACCAAAGTCCAGATGCTGAAAGCGTGAGGCAAATTTCCCGAAATTTATACGAACTCTTTAAACTATTTCTTCTATCGCTTGTTTCCTATCAAATTCTTATTGCAAAATTTAAATAATAATGCAGTACAGTATTCCAATTCGTGTTTTTGTTGCTACGTGCGTTGCTAACGTGAACATGAGATAGGACTACTGTACTGCATTTTACGTTTTGGGCTTAAATTTTTAAAATCATATCTTTTTTAAAACGATAACTGTACGAATGGATATACAAAGAAAAGGTGAGACGCTGTTGCGCGATATGGAAGCCAACGATGCCAATGCCGTTGCGCGAAAGCGCGACCATATTGAGTTGGCATTTCGCTCTCAAATCGCCAACGGCATGCTGGATCAACGATTTTACTATGAGCCACTCATGGCAGGTCATCCGAAGCGTGGTTCGTATCCGTCTTTTCAATTTTTGGGAAAAACGATGCGCGTACCCCTTTGGGTGTCGAGCATGACAGGTGGTACACAACTCGCCCGCACCATCAATCACAACCTTGCTCGTGCTTGTCGTGATTTTGGGATGGGAATGGGTTTGGGTTCGTGTCGTTCCTTGCTGTATACCAATGATACTTTGGCGGATTTTGGCGTTAGGAAAATCATTGGTGACGACCTTCCGCTGTATGCCAATCTCGGTATCGCCCAAATCGAACAACTCATCGAACGCAAGCAAGTACACATCATTCGCGAAATGATGGACAAACTCGCTGCCGACGGACTCATCATTCATGTCAACCCGCTACAAGAATGGCTGCAACCCGAAGGCGATAGGTTTGAACATGCCCCTATCGATACGATAAAACGTCTAATGGATAACTTCGACCAGCCGATTATCGTAAAAGAAGTGGGACAGGGGATGGGTTATCGCAGCTTGAAAGCCTTGTTTGAGTTGCCGCTCGCTGCCATAGATTTTGCTGCCAATGGCGGTACAAATTTCGCAAAAGTCGAACTTCTACGCAGCGACGAAAGCAAGCGCAGCATCTACGGACAACTCGCACACGTCGGTCATAATGCGGAAGAAATGACCCATATAAGCAACCAAATCATTGAAGAATCGGGCGAAAAAGCCCTTTGCAAGCAGGTAATAATTTCAGGTGGAATACAGAATTTCTTGGATGGTTATTATTTAATTAATAAATTGGGCTGTCAAGCGATTTACGGACAGGCATCTGCTTTTCTGCGCTACGCCCGCGAGGACTACGATACACTCTACGAATACGTGGATGCACAGGTACAAGGCATCGAATTGGCAAATGCACTTTTAGATGTGAAATAATGAGTGAATGAGTGTCCCGATAACTATACGGGATGAATGAGTGAATGTTTTGAATGAATGAGTGAATGAATTTTGAATGAATGAATCAACTACCTTTTCGTGATTCATTCATTCATTCACTCAAAATTCATTCATTAGAAATATTCATTCATTCAAAATTCATTCATTCAAAATTAATAAGTATGAAATCAGGATTTTCCAAACTTTCTAAGCGAAAAAAACTACGTTGGGTCGCTGAAAATTTCTTCAAAAAACCAGAAGAAGTGGTCAGTGAGTTGATGAGTTTTTGGCATGATGAGGATAAAACCCAAAAGGTATTCGACGATTTTAGTGAGAATACTCTGAGTAATTATTATATGCCATTTGGTGTCGCGCCCAATTTTGTAATTAATGGAAAATCCTATTGCGTGCCAATGGTGATAGAGGAGAGTTCGGTAGTGGCGGCGGCAGCGAGTGGGGCTAAGTTTTGGATGGAACGCGGTGGCTTCAAAGCCGAAATTACAGGGACAAAAAAGGTCGGTCAGGTACATTTCACATGGAAAGGGGATGGCGAAAAATTGCGTTCGTTTTTCTCCGAAATAAAAACCGCATTAAAAGAAGGTACGAAAGATATTACGCGAAATATGGAGCGTAGAGGCGGCGGCGTTTTGGATATTTCGCTGATAGATATGACGCATCTCGAAGCGGACTATTTTCAGTTGAAAGTGGATTTTGAAACCTGTGATTCGATGGGTGCAAATTTTATCAATTCGGTACTCGAAGCTTTCGCAAAAATACTCCAACAATTTGCACTCGAAAACCCTGAATTTGAAGGAGAAGAAAAAAATCTAAACATTATCATGGCGATTTTGTCGAACTATACGCCCGAATGTCTGGTACGTGCAGAGGTGAGTTGTTCGATAGAAGATTTGGGGCAAATCGGGGATTGTGATGCGCAGGAATTTTCGTATAAATTTGAAAAAGCCATTCGTATCGCGCAACTCGACGTACACCGCGCAACAACACATAACAAAGGCATTCTCAACGGAATAGACGCCGTAGCCATCGCGACAGGCAATGATTTTAGAGCCATCGAATCTTGTGGACATACCTACGCAGCACGCGACGGTCAGTATCGCAGCTTATCCAATGTCAGTACCGAAGACGGCGTGTTTCGTTTTTGGATGGATTTCCCGATTGCAGTCGGTACGGTGGGCGGATTGACGACGCTACACCCACTCGCCAAACGCTCCCTCGAAATGCTCGGTACACCGGGCGCACAGGAGTTGATGCAGATTATTGTGGTGGTCGGACTGGCACAAAACTTCGCTGCCGTGCGTTCGCTCGTCACAACGGGCATACAGCAAGGTCACATGAAAATGCACCTCACCAATATCCTCAATCACATGCAAGCTACCGAACAAGAAGTCAAACAAGCCATCGTTTTTTTCAAGGATAGAATGGTTTCCTTCTCCACTGTCCGTGAGTTTTTAGATAAAATACGGGCGAAGGGAGTTGTTGGGTAATTGGTGAATTGGTGAATTGAATTAGGTGAACAGGTAATTGGGTAATTGGGAAATTGGGTAATTGGGTAATTGGGTAATTTATTTTGCTTCGCAAAATACTAATCACCTACTTACCCATTCACCCAATTACCTAAAAATCACTTCCCCTTCCTCCATTTATACAGCATCATTCTCTTGCGATTAACTTTTTCATTGATTCGTATGGTGTTGACATCTTCTATTCGAAACATGGACTTTCCATTGTCTTCGCCATTGCTCCCAACGAGGCGCAAGACGAGAAATTCATCGCTCACCCATTCCACAAATCCACTGTAAAAGCTATCGCGATTGACCTGAATTTTTACGATAGTGTCCTTATTGCCGATAAATGGTTCTAAAATATCCATCTGCCAGGTATGCGTGTGATGGATATTAAGCTCAATTTTTTTCTCTTTTTCCAACTCGCCACCATGTTCAATCAAATGTGCCATGACTTTCGCATAATCATCATCAAAATCAATAGACTGGATATTCGATATTTTTTCAACGATGACACCATCCGGTCTACCGTATTTTGTAAAGTGCTGAAAAACAATAAATTCTTTAGTCAAATCTTTAACATAACCACTCCAAAAGCCTTCATCGTCACCATATATCCAAAGTCCAATAATGCTTTTTTCTCTTTGAGATTTCTCTAAAACGTCTCTTATCATTTTAAGTTTAAGTTCAAGTTTAAGTCTAAAAACGTCGCGTGCTAACGCAGCGCAAGCCAGAGGCATTACACAACGTAAAATTAATCATTAATCGCTAACTATTAAAAGTATTATGGTTCTTTGACAAATCCCGTGATTGTTCGTTTTTGTGCCTCGCGATTGTTCGTCCCTTGCGTAAGGGATAGTAGGTGTTGTTTGAACGTAACGTAGCGATAGCGGAGTGGAG
>ENA-ORXM01000690-ORXM01000690.1-marine-metagenome-genome-assembly--contig:-NODE-690-length-55342-cov-5.055442_pt1 | contig 55342 bp, 46 predicted proteins | sample MGYA00237867_ERZ511480 | MGnify/ENA primary metagenome ERZ511480 (study PRJEB26309, sample SAMN06266103) | marine metagenome | isolation source: Algal blade | place: United Kingdom:Sidmouth, United...
CCACCGGATTTATCGTCATCCAGATTGACTCTTTTTATATGGACTCTATCGTGATCGATAGTATGTATCTGGACACTATACCAGTCAATGTGCAAAATAATGATAACAATGATTATAGCCTCATCACGGACGGTGATCCTGAAAGTGGTAACATCCCTATTGTTACCAGCAATGGCATGGCGTGGATAGGTATGACCTTCGAAGCGCCACGACCCTTCCTGGCCATATCACTGAAACTAAATTGTAAGGAAGATGTAAATATCTACGCATATACGTCACCCACAGACTCAACATTGGTCGGAAATTTTCTGACGGGGGTAGATGACTACCAACTAAAAAGATACCTCATAGTACAAGATGATATTACTCAATTAAAAATGTGGTCTACAGCAACGATCGAAATATTTGAGCTAGCTGGATTAGAAGATTATCCTAAGCAATCGGTCGTGATGGATCTAGGTAGTTCACAGCCTGTCAAACAAATAGTTACTCGCTATTGGGCAGGTGATAATCGGGCAGTAGAGACGAGGATATATCTTAGTCAAGACTCTATGAATTGGTTCGAACTCGCTCAACTAGATCCAGATAATATGGGTGTACTTTCTATCACTGTAGATTTTGATACTACCGCACAGTATGTCATGATAGAGCATAGTATGGCGCTACTAGATTTTGGAAAAGTATATGTATGGGAACTCGGCGTTTACGATGAAAATGGAATTTATACAGGTAGCAAACCAGCTACCCCAAGTAATAAATCATTGCGTGAAACTTTAGGCATGAATGCTCTTTGGGGATGGGGTCATGGTATTTATTCGGAGTATATACCTACTGACGAAGGGGCAGCAAAATTTGACACTATTAGTGCTTTCGCAAGAAACTATCACTTCATGGAGTGGGATGTGGTCAATCCCAATGACGTTCCCATATACGATAATATGGCTACTAGTGGGACACCCGCAAAATCATGGTTAGACTGGGATAGAGAATATGGTGAATGGATCAATAGGGGTGTTCAGCCTCATGCGTGTATTATGTTTCAGGCTTTTGATCCGTCTAATTGGGACAGCCTTAGCTTTACCTCTGCTTATGATTATGGTTTTGAGTTTGCCAAATATTTTGGTCCTACGCAAGGCAATGGCATCATTCAGAAAATGGAAATCGGTAATGAGCCATGGTATTATGACAGCATGCAGTACAGATTGATACTGTCCTACATGGCACAGGGAATAAAAGATGCAGATCCCAATATGCAGGTATTTCCTTGTGCTTTACAAGCGCATGATAGTATATCCGAACAGTCTATTATCGGTCTTAAAAACTATATAGGTACCAGAGTTACACCTGCCGATACCGCCAATCTTGACGGTGTCAATATCCATGCGTATTGCTGGGATATTGATGAGTCAGGCAACAGGATTTCTGTTATGCCAGAGAGTCCGACTTCGGAGTTTAGGTCTATCAATAGTATGATCAAGTGGAGAGATGACAATATGCCTAATAAAAAAGTTATAGTCTCTGAGTGGGGCTACGATATAGACTCTGCTGGCGAACCATGCATACATTCCGAGTGTGTTTCCGAGCGAGCTGGTTCGGTTTATACTACACGAGCAGCTTTGATAATGCATCGCCTTGGGGTAGACGAAGCGACCATATTTTGGTTTGCCAATAGTAATGACACTTCTACTACGTTCAACCGATCTGGTATCTTAGAATCGACAGATAGCAACTTTAAAGAAAAGAATGTTTATACAGCACTTACCACCTTAGTAGACTCTCTTGGCCAGTTTTATTTTCATGATGTCATACAGGAAGATGAATCAGGCTATGTGTATATGTATGCTGATAGCCTTGGCAATCCGTCGCACCTGGTGGCTTGGAGTCCTTCTGATGGGGACGATCTGAATACGAATGATTATGATTATTATAGCCCAGACTATGTGCCGCTTCACGCAGTACTTTTGGACGGCACCACGCAAGGTGGTGTAACTATTACCACACCCGATTACCTAGATGACCACATCAAGCTCTCCCTTGGTAGTGCTCCCATTATTATCAGGCTCGCTTCCAATCCATGCGAGGATAATATCTATATCGACAATATTGATGGGCGCAGTTATCACGCGGCGGATAGTACTGTTATCTCAGACGCTGTTATATCTGTTGGCACCACTTCCTACGTTCTATTCCAAGCAGGTCAATCTATTACACTTGAGTCTGGATTTTGTAGTGAAATTGGTGTCGATTTCAAGGCCGAGATAGAAGTATGCAATATCGATTCGCTGCTACCTTTGATGCAGCCCCCCCCTGTAGTGAAGTAAATTTTAAAAGAGCTTACTTATTTGTCTAGATGTTTTCCATGAAACTTTATCCGTAATTTTTAATGGGGGTTATCCATTATTTTGGCGCCCAGTTCACGCTATCCGCTTTACTACGCCTGTCCTAGCTGGGTTTAGCTAGTACATACATCTGTCTCTCCTCGTTCCTCGTCGAGCCATCTGTATGTACAGCTGCACACCAGCGAGTACAGACTCCGTGCTCGCTCCTATCGTGGGTCGAAGAAAGGAAAACCCAGTGAAAATACTGTAGATTTAGTAATGAGAATAAGAGAGTAAATTCAATAAACGGTAAATAAAAAAAGGCACAAATGAATTTTAAAAATCTATTTGTGCCTTTCTTTATTTAGGGATATTCAGAAGTAAGCTAAACTCTCCAACCATAAGGAAATAATCGAAACATAAAGATTTAGATTACTCCATTATTTTAAATATTGCTATAAAAACAGGGTAATTCTTGTTGGCAATCTGTCATGATTTTTCCAAAAAATCACGCCAAATTGGATTTTATTTTGCCCAATTCCGTGGGTTGCCACCCACGGCTATTGATATTTAACCGCTCTGCGGTTATCTCTTACTTCTGAATATCCCTATTTAATAGTACGGATACTAATGTTCGTGTCCGTGGTCATGGTTGTGGTCATGACTTTCATGATCGTGTCCTTTCATGTACTCTCCAGCCTCTTCAGCCCGCGCTACATAATCCATCTTGCATACTGGGCAAGTCCCCGCCGTTGCGCTGCCACTCCCTTCGCAGTGCATAGGACAGATGTACGCAGAGGTGTACTCTTTGCCTTCTTTAGCACTTTCGGTATCTGCATTACCTGCTCCACCGCAGGAAGACAAAATAAGCCCTACCATAGAAAAGGTAAAGACGACGATTAACATTTTTAGTAATTTCATTTTATTCGTTTTTATTATTTACTTCGTGTATTTATTTAATGTACAAAGATAAATAAAATACTATTTGTTCAACCTATTGATGAGAAAGATGCGGGTGAAAAGGATAGCTCATAAAACAGTACATAAGTCGATAACACTAAACTTAAAACGGATTACTATATCGAGTATCAGTCACTAGGCTTTGATCAGTAAGTGTCTTCAAGAAATTAACCAAATCTATTTTATCCTGTTTATCCAAAAATAAACCTGTTTCCATAGTATTAATTATCGCCTCATCAGCAGTAGAACTTGGGTGAATACCTTCATTATAGTGATCTACCACTTGCTCAAGCGTCTGAAATCTACCATCGTGCATATAAGGAGCGGTAAGCTCTATATTTCGTAGTGATGGTACTTTGAATTTGGCGCGATCCTTAGTGAGAGTCGTTACATTCTCACGACCAATGTCCGTAAATTCATCATCCGTATCTAAACCATTATTCATGTATTGGTCATTCTCAAAATTTGCACCACCATGACAGTGTGCGCAGTCCGCTCCTGAGAACTCAGGAAAAAATGGATTGTATTCTGTGTTATATAGTTCTCTGCCTCGCTCTTCACTTTCTGTAAGGGTTACTATTCCAGCTTGCCATTGATCGAACTTAGAGTCATAAGAAACAATACTCAACATAAATTGCTCCATGGCTTTAGCCATCTTATCTATGGTGATTTCATCAACGCCGTACACTCTAGTGAATTGGTCGACATACTTTTGATCAGCGCGTAACTTTAACATAACATTGTCGAGAGTTTCATCCATTTCTAACTCATCTTGAATTGGTAGAATGGCCTGGTCACGCAATAAATGCGCACGTCCGTCCCAAAAAAACTCATTATTGTTCCACGCCATATTGAAGATGGACATGGCTTGTCTTTTACCAGGAAGCATATTGACACCTAAGGAAAAACGTGTAGTATCTGTAAAGGCATGCTCCTGTCTATGACAACTAGCACATGACATAGAACCGTCCTTTGATAAATTCGGTTCATAAAATAACATCCTACCAAGCTTAACACCTTGTGCCGTCAAGACATTATCTGATGGTAGATTGGGACTAGGCAGATTTCCATATTCAAAAGCATAGGGTGTATTATCTTGCTCGACAACAACAGGCATCTCCATATTACCTTCATCTTCATTGCATGACTGTAAAAGTAGCGCAAAAGTAAAGGCGATTAAAAACAATGGATACTTAGTCATTCTGAAATTGTTTATTAGATATAAAATTTTCATCTGTAAGTGATTTTAGAAAAGCCAATAAATCTTGCTTTTCTGTTTGATTCAATTGAAAAGGTCTTATTATCTTGCTCTTATTAATGTGGTTTTTACCACCACTAATATAATGCTCAATTACTGTCTCTAGATCATCCATTGAGCCATCATGCATATATGGTGCAGTTAATTCTATATTCCTAAGGCTGGGTACTTTGAAAAGTGCTACGTCAGATTCCTCACCAGTCAATCTCTCCCTGCCCTCATCTAAGTACTCTTCATACAGTCCATTATTTTGAAAAGTATAATTTGTGAAATTAAAACCACCATGACATGTACTGCAATTAGCCACACTACCATTAAATAAATCCATTCCTCGAAGTGCTGCTTCAGTCATACTATTTTTAATCTGATAGTTAATTTCAAGATCAAAAAGACTTTGACCACTTATCAAACTTCTTTCAAACTGCGCTAAGGATCTAGTGATCACATATGGTGTAGGTGGTTGATCGTAAGCCGCCATTGACATCTCAAAGTATGCTGGTATTTTACTTAACGTATCAGCAATCAATACAATATTATTATTAAATTCATTGTGTTCCTGAATAGGCACTAAGACTTGAAACTCTAAGGTCGGCACCCCGCCTTCTCTTGTGAAGTAAGGATGATATGCCACGTTAAAAAGAGGTGAAGAATTTCTTGTTCCTATAGCCCCGTCAAAACCAAGACTAAATTTATCGTTATCGGAAAACGCTAATTCAGGATTATGACAAGAGGCACAACTAGTAGATCCATCTTTTGACAGGATTGTATCAAAAAACAATTTTTTACCTAAACTCCACCTTTCCATCCTAAACTCATTTCCCTCAGAATGCTCTACATTAGGAAAATTTGGTGGCAATTCCATTAATTGCAAGTCTGGAATAACAATCCTTATCGGCTCTGATTTACAAGATAAAGACAGACCGCATAAAAAATATAAGAAGATAGTTAAATGTAAATTTTTAATGAGCTATCAATTTTTCGTAAGCCAATGCTTTTCCAAACTCATCAGAAAGCACAACAAAATAAATACCTGGACTATCGACTGAAAAATTTAAACTTTCAGATGAGTCAATAGATCGCATTTTTCTTCCAGTAGAATCATAAATATTCACTGATGTGTTATTAGCTACAACATCCATTTTGATATTTACAAGGTTCCCCTGCACAGGATTAGGATAAATTTCGAATGTTTTAACTAGCTCATGATTAACGATACTATTAGGTGTAGGCACACTAAAAACAGTTTGAACCATATTCTCAGCCAGTATATTCATATCTCCAAAATCTCCATGAATTATCACTCCACTACTAATATCAATTCCAGATAATAAATTATTGTAATCCGCATCTAACTCTAAACTATAATCCTCCATGGTAGTTGTTGATACAGGAAAGCTGATCCTTTTATAAAATTTATCTCCGACACAGTGAAATTGTGTTTCTTGATCCGTATTGGCACCGCTTTTCCCTTCTAGCGCTAAAAACCTATACCCTGCAGACCACCCCCAATGCATAGAAGGAAACTTAGGAGCTAATGGATGGCTCGTATGCCATAAAGAAGGATCAGAATGGTTTACGCCTTGATCCACACCAAAATGAAAATTTACAGATTCTAAACTCTGAAAATTCAGCTCTCCTAAATCTATTGTGGTAGGCGATGTATTTGAAAGTAAGCTTACTAGTACATACTTATCTTCTACCACTGTCTCTTGACCACCATCATGCGTAATCGAAAATCCAGAAAGATAATACTCCAATCGATCAATGAAATAATCATTATTCATATCGTTCGTGGCGACCATGTTATTTTCAAACTGTACACCACCCAGTTTGTGGTTTATTTTTATGCTAATATTACTCTGAGCGAAAGCTGATAAAGCAAAAGCACTCAACAAAAGTGTAAAAATTGAATTCTGTAATTTTCTTTTCATGATGCAAAAATTAAATTTAGTGAGTATTCCGTTAAGAGAATAATTGTTCCCTACAAACATAGTCTAGCATACTCTATATTTATTGACTTATTTTGACAATATACAAATAAGCGAGAGAATCTTTGACCTATACAAGATTAAATAACATTACTAATGCCATCATGATCATAAGCGTATTCTCAATAAAGGTTGCTTCTGTCATAGGTAGATTCAGTGCAGTACCCAAACAAGCACACTTAATACTGCGTTTGGACAATAAGGTCTTAGTGACACCAAAGGTTGTGAAGCCAAGAATAATTATCGTAACAATTAATGCTACTTCAATCTTATATCTGAAGAGAAACATTAATCCTAAAAAAGTTTCGACAATTGGATAGAGTTTCGCGTAAATAGGTACTACTTTTGAAATAGGATCATACATACTAAAAGTCATAGCAAAACCTTCAATATCTAATAATTTAAAAAATCCAAAAACGATAAAAAACAAACCCATAAAATCAACCATTATTTCTTGCAAATTCAAGCTTGTACGGTGCATAAGAATACTTGCTATTATTAGGTAGGTAAGGATCAAGAAAAGTGGCCTAAGTTGTTCTAATTTAGACTTCTCAGTAGGCGACTCTGAAAATGATATAGTATCATGCTGAAAATCTGAGATAGTATATTTATCAGGTAGAAAATTTTTTAGCTCATTTAATCCAACGTGCCTTGTCATCAATATCTCTGCTGATGCCTCCTCTAGAATCACATCAACTTTACTTATACCCGGTATATTTCCTAGTAAAGTGGTTATCTGCGTTTTGCAATTTTGGCAAGTCATCCCTTTTATGCTATACTTATGCTTCATTTCATTTTATTGTAAATATACAATGACCCAATGTGTATGTGTTTTATAATTTTGATAATAGATTGACGAATTATGCCCCCCCCCTTAGCGCGATTTATACTTCTAGATTTCTTATCCTAACTAGGTATAATCTAGATCAAACATCCTCCAAGGAATTTCTCCCTTTAGGATTACTTTTATAGTGGCTTGGCGATACCCCTACTAATTCTTTAAACTGCCTCGAAAAATGAGCAGCACTCGAATATCCTAAATTATAAGCTACTTCGCTTATATTTTGTTCTTTATATGCTAGTAACTCCTTAGCCTTTTCAATCCGTATCTTAATAACATAATGCTCAATGGTATCTCCTTCATGATGAGAGAACACTCTACTTAAATGAGAATAGTCATAGTGAAACTTATCCTTCAAAAAAGTTGACAACTTGAAATTCTCTGGTACTTCGTTTTTATCGAAAATAGAAATTATTGAAGCCTTTACTTTTGTCACTAAGATTGGAGTGGCAAGGGTAACTATTTCAAATCCAAGTATTAGAAGTTCTTTAGCTATCTCAGCATAAGTTTCGCTATCAATTGGCTCTCCCACTACGACCTCCCCTAATGCAACACTTATGGGCAATACACCTTCATCCACAAAAGCCTTCTTGACTGCTGCTATGCATCTATCACATACCATATTTTTAATGTAAATAGATTCCATGCTAATTAATTTTCAATTTTACAGAACCACACTTCATCATTTTATCTCCGAAATATGGATTTCTTATACTCTCGTCTGCTGATATCCAATCAGCTCCATGGTTATCATTTGCCATTGGGCAATACTGGACATAGTAAGTTTTATCAATCGTACCAAAAGACTTTATACTATTAATCATGGCTGTAGATAAAAAGTCGAATTGCTTTCTTCGGCTTTCTATACCGCTCGCTTGCGCAATATTCTCAGCATGTGACTTTAGAGCACTGGATTGCTCCATCCAATATACATGAGATTCACCTTCAAGCAGTCTCATATCAATTTGATCAAGTTCATTCAACAATACACTGACTGACTTGGACACCGCGTCAAAATCAGTAGCTACAAAGGCATTCTTCAATTCTAGATAAGCAACTATTGCTTGATCCAAAAGGATTCTAAATTCTTTGGAAGTTTCAATTGTGAAATCTGGAACACTATCCGCATTTTCGTCGTTGTTTATTTTCACGTCTCGGTTTATCATACTGAAATTGTTATTCAATTGTGCCGCTGCATCTACAGAAAATGCACCATTTGAAACCACCTCTTCCCCATTGGCAAGGCCAGATAAAATCGTTGTGAAATTTGAATTTCTTTGACCTATTTCTACTTCTCTAAATTCGTAAGTAGGCACTTCTAAGTCTGGCAACTGTACATATACTACAGATCGCTTTCCAGTCCACAATAGAGCACTATTCGGAATAGTAATATCAATTGTTGAATCTTTTATTTCATTGCTTCTATTTTTAGCTTTGGTTGTGTTTATGCTTCCTTGCAAGAGCATGCCGGGCTTCAAGATGTTATTTGAGTTACGCATATTTGATCGTATTGTAGCCGTTCGAGACGCTGTATTTAGCAGAGGGTCTATATAATCTACTACCGCATCAAATACTCTATTTGGTACTGCAGGAGTAGTAAATTTTATCTTATCTCCTTTTTTAATTTGTCCTAGATCGGATTCAAATACATTGAAGATGAGCCATACATTACTGGTGGATCCTATAGTGTACATTGCTTGTCCCTGACCTAAGTAATCCCCTTGAGCAGCTTTTTTACTTAATACATATCCACTGTGGTCCGCATATATTGCAATAGTTTCGATTGGTTTTCGAGAAAATAAAATTTCTTGAATTTGACTATCTGATATTTTCCAATTTTTAAGCTTTTGTACGGCCGCCTCTTTTAATCCATCTACATGCTTGTCATAATCCGCTGCTGTGATTAACTCTTGTGAAGCGGCTAACAACTCCGTTGAAAAAATTGTTGCTATTTTTTGACCCTTATTTATATACTGTCCTTCAAAGGTAACGACCATCTCCTCTATTCTACCTTTTACATGAACCGTTTGAGTTTTAATTGTTCTTTCGTCCATTTCTACAGTGCCATCTACTTGTACAGTAAATGTTGCTGCAGAATGTCCAGATTCTATATTTTCATCTACTAAAGATTCACCCACTTTAAAGGTCTCAATTTGGGCTAGCTTTACCGAATTTTTACTCATCCGCAATTTCTTTGGATCACTATTGTCAAGCGAGTCATCGAGCTCAATAAGATCCATTTCACAGATAGGACAAATACTAGGTTCATTTTGTCTAATTTGAGGATGCATAGAACAAGTCCAAATTTCACTAGTATTATCAGACATGACATACTCCTCATCGTGAATATTATCTGCTGTTTCTACCAGCTTAGCACTTGACTTAAGAAACCAACCTAAGCATCCACCGAGGATCAAAAGTGCAAAACCAACTAAATAGAATTTATTTTTCATTATGCTATTATTTAAATTTATCCAAAGTGGCAAATGCTAAATTCCTAGCAAAACGCGCCTGCAAAATCTGCATATCATAATTGACCAGTTCCATTTCTATTCTAAGCAACTCCTCAAATCGAGTACCTTCGGTGGCAAACTCCATTCGCAACAACTTTAATGTTTCTTTAGTAATTTTTTTTAGACTTTCGTATTTCTCCATTTCTTGCTTTGCCAATTCTATTGATGAAAAAGCACCTTCTATCTCTGCTACTAATTTATCTCTCAATAGAGATTCTCTTTCTCTAATAGCTGCTTTATTTAAGAGTGCTTCTTCCACCATTGCATCATATTTCTGGCGATGCAGGGGAAGAGAAATTTTCCCCATTGGCATCAGCACATCTCTACCGTTATTTATTAGTTCTACATCTTTTCTTTCAGTTATGAGTCCGTATTCAAGGCCTACACCTAACTGAGGTTTTCCTACATATTTCGTCAGTTCAATTTTTGAATCCGCTAATGATATATAATCCTGAAAAACTCCGTACTGAGGATGCTCTTCTTCCGCATACTTAATTAATACCTCTTTAATCCTAGTAGAATCCAACTGCTCATCCAAAACCACTTCTGTATAAAGTGATCTTCCTACAAGTTTATTGATCATAATAGTATGCGGCTCTTTGCGCTTTTGGATCAAGTCTATATCAAATTCTAAAGTATTCTTACTTCGTTCTGTAAGAAGTACATTACTTAACTTTCCTTTTCCAGACCGCAAGGCAGATTTGGCCAACGCTTCTAGCGCATCTAAAACTTCCAACTTTCGGTTTATGATTTTTTGCTTCCCTGCTAAAAACTGTAATGCTTGATAAGCTGTATTAATTGAATATTCTATATCGATTTCCGCTACTAAATCCAATTTAGATTTAACTTCAGCTTTAGACCGTTCCAGATTGCTTTTTGCCTGTAATGATCCCTTCCAAGGAATCATTTGCTGAACACCTACTCTAAATCTTTGAGCCCCCAATCTAGTTTCTACGGGTAGTATACCAAGTCCAATGTTTACAACTGGGTCAGGCCATTCATTTACCTGATCTACTTTCATTAAAGCAGCTTCATAGTCCATATGCAAAGCTTTTAAATCAGGACTATACTGCTTAGCCATATTGACAAATTCCTTTACACTTTGCCCTCTAAGGTCCACAAAGACATGCAATATGTATATTAATATAACACTAGATTTCATCATAGCTTAGTCTTCTTTTGATCAAAAAACAATTTCCACTCCTTCCACATTGAAAACAAAATAGGTACCGTAAACATCGTAAATACTTGAAAAACCATACCCCCAAAACTAGGAATCGCCATCGGAAGCATGATATCTGATCCCCGTCCTGTACTGGTTAGTATAGGAAGCAATGCTAAGATGGTCGTAGCCGTAGTCATCATTGCAGGCCTTACCCTTCTCAACCCTCCTTCTACTACTGCAGCCCGAATTTCAGCTTTAGTGGTCGGCTTATTATTTTGAAAACTATCCTTTAGAAAGGTCGCCACTAACACCCCATCATCAGTAGCTATTCCAAATAGCGCTAAAAACCCTACCCATACGGCAACGCTCAAATTGATAGTTTGTACCTGAAACAAATCACGCATATTGATACCAAACACTCCAAAGTCTAAAAACCAAGATGTGCTATACATGCCTATCATTATAAATCCACCAGCGAAGGCGATAAATACACCAGAAAAAACCATCATAGAAATGGCAACAGACTTAAACTGCAAATAAAGTATAATAAATATCAAGAGCAACGCAATCGGCACTACTAAACCCAGTCTCTTGTTTGCGCGTACCTGCTGTTCATAGTTTCCAGCAAACACATAATTTACACCTGACGGAAGGGATAATTTTCCATCATCTTTTAGTTTCGTTAAATACTTTTTAGCATTATTCACTACCTCTACTTCTGCGTACCCATCTTCCTTATCAAAAAGTACATATCCTACCAAAAAACCATCCTCACTTTTTATGGCTTGAGGACCCTGTTCATATTTGATATCCACAAAATCTCCTAGAGGCACGTGTCCATTTGCAGGCGTCTCTAGATATATATTTTCAATCGCTGAAATATCACTTCTATAGTCAAGTGGATATCTTATCCTGATAGGATATCTTTCTCTACCCTCAACAGTATTTGTCATCACCATTCCACCTATGAGAGCTTGTATTTGTATCTGAATAGCCGAAATAGTAAGGCCATATCTGGCTATAGCTTCTCGGTTGATATCCAACAATATATACGGTTTCCCTATTATTCTTTCTGCAAAAACAGCTTCCGCCTTTACACCTTCAACAGATTTGAGATGTTCTCCTAACGCTAGACCCAGTTGCTCAATCTCCTTCAGATCTTGCCCTTTCACTTTTATACCCATAGGGGCTCGCATACCAGTTTGTAGCATAACTAACCTTGTCTCTATAGGCTGCAGTTTTGGTGCAGAAGTAACGCCAGGTAATTTTGTCACAGCTACTATTTCTGTCCATATATCATTAGGAGTTTTGATATGATCCCTCCATTGGCGAAAGTATCGACCGGAAGTGTGTTCAATTAATTCTCCGTTTTTGTCTCTTTCGTATTCACCATTTTTAAATCTATACCTTACCTTTTGTCCATTTTCATCTGTCCTATATTCTGGCAGATAAGTAATGATATTTTCATACATCGACATTGGTGCTGGATCTAGAGGACTATCCACACGACCAGCTTTCCCCACAACATTTTCTATTTCTGGTATAGCTGTTACTGCCATATCCAACAACCTCAGGTTTTTGGTATTCTCTGCCATACCAGCATGTGGCATGGAGGTCGGCATCAGCAAAAAGGAACCTTCATTCAATGAAGGCATGAACTCCTGTCCAGTTTTAGTAAATACTTGGTATCCAAAAAATAGAATTAGGCCAACGCAAACTAAAAACAGAATTTTCACCTTTAATAAAAACCGCAAAATGTTTTCGTAGAAATAAATTATTACCCAAAACAGCGTCAATAGAATCCCTATTAGCATTATCACAAAAACGCTATTTATCAAAAGCGATTTGTTGACACCCAATGGCATCCAATGCTTAGAAAGATAAATAGCTATGAGCACTGCGTAGGCAATATTTGTTACGATCATAAAAGCTTTAGACCAGTTAGGTAGGTATTTACTTATTATTACATGGGTTATGGAAACAGCGCTTATTAAAGTAACTATAAGAATTATCATTTCTCCTAGGAGCAGGAATGCCACTATCGAACAAATCAGTGCTACAAAAGAAAACCCAAATCTCCATTTTTCCTTTTCAACTTTGATACTAAATAGGGTGTGCGCTAAAGGCGGTATAAATACAAGCGCTACGATGACCGCTGATATCAAAGCAAATGTCTTGGTATAAGCTAAGGGCCTAAATAGTTTACCCTCAGCTGCCTCCATAGCAAAGACAGGTAAAAAGCTTACTACTGTAGTAGCCACCGCTGTTAATACTGCTGAACCAACTTCTATTGTCGCCTCGTAAACTGTATCCAAAAGCGATTCGCTTTCCTGCATTTTTTCTTTTCTATCTATAATACTTTCTGTTAGGACTATACCCATATCGACCATAGTGCCTATCGCTATAGCTATTCCTGAAAGCGCCACAATATTGGCATCCACTCCAAAAAATTTCATAGCTATAAAGCACATCAAGACGCCTATTGGAAGAGAGCCTGCAACTATTAAAGAGGCTTTTAAATTGAATAGCAGTAGGATAATTACTATTATAGTGATCAATATTTCTAAAGTAAGCGCCTCTTCAAGTGTACCTATTGTTTCATTTATAAGTTGGGTACGATCATAGAATGGCACTATCTCAATTTGAGATATAGTGCCATCTGCTAAGACCTTGGTGGGTAATCCCTGACCAATAGCCTTAATTTTTTGTTTGACATTATCTATTACCTCCATCGGATTCGCACCGTATCTGGCAACAACAACTCCACCTACTGCCTCGGCACCAGATTTATCCAAAATTCCACGTCGTGCTGCGGGGCCTAGATATATAGTAGCTATATCCTTTAGAACAATGGCGGTGCCATCCACTGCACTGACTACACTTTGCTCTAAGTCTTCTATCGACTTTATATAGCCTAAGCCTCTTACGAAATATTCAGCTTGATTTATTTCTATCGTCTGTGCACCAATATCTTGATTGCTTTCCTTGATGGCTTTCATCACCTGAGTAAGTCCTATTCCTTTTGCCTTCATTATGATAGGATCAACATCCACCCTGTACTCTTTAACAAATCCACCAATAGAGGCGACTTCAGATACACCCTCTGCAGATAGTAATCCATACTTTACATAAAAGTCCTGAACGGATCGCAGCTCTTGTGGATCCCACCCACCAGTTGGCTCCCCTTCCTTAGTCCTACCTTCGAGTGTGTACCAGTATATTTGGCCCAAGGCGGTAGCATCTGGTCCAAGGCTAGGGGCTACTTCATTGGGCAATAAATTTGTAGATAAAGAATTGAGTTTTTCTAATATTCGACTACGACTCCAGTAGAACTCCACATCTTCATCGAAGATTAAATAGATGCTCGAAAATCCAAACATACTATTGCTCCGAACACTCTTGACTCCTGGTATTCCTAATAATGCTGAGGTCAATGGGTAGGTTATCTGATCTTCTACGTCCTGAGGAGACCTACCCAACCACTTTGTGAATACGATTTGTTGGTTTTCGCCAATGTCGGGAATAGCATCTACTGATACCGAATTTTTAGGCAACCAAGATAATCCAACATCAAAGGGCATAGATATCATACCCCACCCAACTATCATTAGCAGTAGTATCCAAGTAACTAATTTATTTTCAAGGAAAAACCTGATTATATTTTTCAAAACCTTTGGCCTTTATTCTGTTCCAATAGAGAAGAATGTTAACAGCAATCAAAAGATTCATTACACTTCAAAACGAAAGAGGAAGTATTTTAATGAATAGAGAAATAGGATAGAATATTAAATCAGGAAACGACCTAACAAGACATAGGTATCCATTGTAACTATAGGATAATGCCAGTCTAGGCAAGAAATGTTTGAAGGTAAATAAGTGAATACAGTAGAACTCTGTATGTAGATAAAAACATTGTTAATCAGAACTGGTATATTCAATGACTGAGCTACAGAGATAATATTGAACTCCGTATCAATCTGATCAATCTTTAAGGTTTTATTCTTGCAACAGTCACTTTTGGAGCTGGTAGTAGTCACCATATTTGCATGGTGCGGACAAACCTTCTTTGCAACATGACAGGAGCTGGCTTTACCGAAAATAGAATAAGACTTGAGCTGCCCTTTACAGAAATGAACGTCCACAGCATAACCGATAGATGACACGAATATCAGCAAGGCCATTACAATAGATAATATGCGATATGCATTTATTTTGCTCATTGTCTCAAAGATATATAAAGTGACTTAGGTACATTTGATTAATTTTGACATTTACTTCACCTATTTTGAACACGTACAAATAAAATTGTATGCTTATTTTTCGGCGCCCAAATCACGCTATCCGCTTTACTACACCAGTCCTAGCTGGGTTTAGCTAGTTGCTACAGCCGTCTCCTCTCGTCCCTCGTGGAGTCATCTGTAGCAATAGCTGCACACCAGCGAGTCCTCGCTACGTGCTCGCTTCTATCGTGGGTCGAAGTGTTAAGAGTAGACTAATGGTTTCTCTAGCTAGAGAGCGGCATGCATAATTCCAAATAAAAGCCACTTGTAAAGAATAGATTTTTCGAATATAACAAATCTTAAAACCAACGTTTCAAGGTTAAAATACAAACTACTAGATGGTTCATCGATAATCGTATAATTTCCTAAAAAACCGAAGCTTACTTACATTTTGTGCTCTTCTCGACCCAGGATAGTAGCGAGCACGTAGTAGGTAATAGCTAGTGTGTGCAGCTGACTATACAGCTAGCTCAACGAGGAACGAGAAGAGATAGATGTATAGTCTAGCTAAACCTAGCTAGTGGCTACGAAGTAAAGCGGATAGCCTGAATTGGGCGCCACCTGAAACTAATTATCTGCTAAAATTGGCTTCCTTTTCTTAAAATAAATATTGAGCAACATCCCTCCTATGATTAATCCCATACCTACGAATGCCATTAAAGGTTGTGTCTCGCCAAACAGTATATTAGTAAAGATCAAAGCGTAAACCAACTCCATATATTTGAATGGAGCCAACACACTAGTCTCTTCAAGCTGAAAAGCTTTGGTCATAAATAGCTGCCCGATCAAGCCAAATATACCTATGCTAATGACAGAGAACATTTCCGATTTAACGGGCATTCTCCAATATGGAATAAAGAAAAGGCTTGCTACAATGCAGAACACCATGAAGTAATTGATGATGGTCATATAATGTTCCTTGTCTCCTAAGTACCGCAGTAGGACGAAGACGATACCGACGAAGAGCGCGGAATTTAAAACTAAGAAAAGACTAAAATTATCAATCCGAACATCAAAGCCCTTCATCACTAGGACACCTGAAAAAGCAATCGCGAAACTGAACCATTGTTTAGCATTGACCTTCTCCTTCAAAAAAAAAAATGCGAGTAAAGCTCCAAATATCGGCCCTAGGTATCTAAGAGAAATAGCGGAGCCCAACGGTATTCTTTGAATAGCCATAAAGAACGTAGCCAGAGAGATAAGACCTGCACTAGATCTCAGACTTAGTAATTTGGGATTGTTCCCTATGATGGAGATACGCTTATATAGCATAATGGGGAATACATAAACAAAGGTACCAAAAGCCCGAAAGAAAACGATTTGCATAGCATGAAAACTACTTAAGTCCTTTGCCACCAAGTTCATCATCGCGAAGGATAATGTAGCCAACAAAATAAAGCCAATACCTTTGGTAATCATCCTCAATAGTAGGACAAAGTTTTGTAAAAGAGTACACAAAACTGACACCATTTAAGATATTGAATATTAATTTAGCAGCACAAAGAAAAAGTATGTCGGAGGGTGGAGAAATAATATATGTCATCAACGAAAAAAGCTGGTATGTAGCTCTTGAAGAAGAGTTTGAGAAACCATATTTTCAGGATATAAGGCGATTTCTCAATGAACAGAAAGAATTAGGCAAGACTATCTATCCAGCTAAGCCAATGATATTTAACGCCTTCGATACTACTCCTTCTGATGCGGTAAAAGTTGTCATCCTTGGTCAAGACCCTTATCATAGACCTGGTCAAGCAATGGGTTTATCCTTCTCTGTACCCATCGGAATACGAGTACCGCCTTCCTTAAAAAATGTTTACAAGGAACTAGAAAAGGATGTTGAATTTGAAATTCCTGATCATGGAGATTTAACTTCATGGGCGGAGCAGGGCGTATTTTTACTTAACGCAATACTTACGGTTGAGAATGGCATTGCTGGATCACACCAAAAAATAGGTTGGCAAAATTTTACCGATGCTGTTATACAAAAGTTATCGTCAGAACGAGAAGGCTTAATATTTATGTTATGGGGTAATTTCGCTAAAAAGAAGGCACCTTTGATTGACGAAACTAAGCATACTATACTACAAGCCGCTCACCCTTCCCCATTAGCTAGAAATGCTTTCTCAGGGAGCAGGCATTTTTCTCAAGCTAATGAGCAATTAGTAAAACAAGGCTTAAAACCAATAAACTGGCAAATATGAAATATTACAATGGCTTACTTGGAATTTCATTTATTATGGGTGCTCTAGCTGTTATCTTTGGAGCTTTTGGCGCACATATGCTTGCTGAGCATCTTTCAACAAAACAATTGGGGTCATTCAAGACTGGCGTACTCTATCATTTTATTCATGTTCTAGCTGCTGTGCTAGTGCTAATACTTTCTAAGAATGGCAGTTCAAAAAGGCTCCTAATTTCTGCGATACTATTTTTAATTGGTATTTTATTATTCTCTGGTTCTTTATACTTGCTTGCTACTCGTGAGCTGATAGGTTTGACCTACTACAAATTGTTAGGACCTCTAACACCTATTGGCGGCCTTATTTTCATCTTTGCTTGGATCAATACCAGTGTTTATTTTTTCACTCAGAGAGATTAAATTTTCTTCACCATAATTATCTATCATCCTCATAATTAGGACTTTAGTAAGAAGATACAATGTTAGCATCTGGTGACGAATATTCGTACATATTATAAAATCATTATTGGAGTAATTTTTGGAACTAGATAGGTGTAATTCTTAAAACTAACCCGTTTAGAAAAACACCAAAGCCAATTTTGTATACTAAACTAACAATTCTAATCTTAATCTGCTGCTGCCATTGCTATATCTATGCAGATAATGGCGGCGATATAAACGCTATTCTAAAAACCCGAATTGCGAAATATGAAAGCGCAACAAATGATGTGGAAAAATTCACAGCGCTTAGTAAAATAATAGTAGATGCCTCTCGCAGTAATCTCGATCTCTCATATGCATACTTACGAGTTTATGAAGATCTTTTAAAAGAAAATAAGAGTAATTATGGTCTTGTAAGGTATTATAATGTCAAGGGCATACTCTCAGATGTTGAGGATCTCCCTCAAGATAGCGTACTTCATTGGTACAACTTATCACAAGACGGATTAGAGAAATTTAATATTCAAGATATAGCATTGAGTGTAACTCTGCATAATAATAAGGCCATATCGTATAGCATGGCTGATAAAAAAGGTGCTGCAATAGGAGAATACATGGCAGGACTAGAAGTCATAAAAGATAAAGGTTCCGCATATGACTCAGAAAGAATATTACTACTTGCGAACCTCTCTGGAATGTTCTTAAGAGCTAAAAGATATGAAGAAGCTCTTGATAATATCATAAGAGCAGAGAATCTCAATCTTGCAATTGAAAAACGAGATAATAAAAGGACTAATATTTACGAGTATATTACAACTTTAAAAGGTGAAATTTATTACGAACTAGAAAGATATGAAGAATCAGAAAAGACTTTCGAGGGTGTTCTAAATAATGAAAATAAGCTTACCGTACAAAATGTCTATTGCAGAACCTTATTAGGAAAAGTCTATATATCGAACAATAAATTTGAGTTAGCAAGAAAAACTATTAGGCAAGCACTTCAAGATTCTAAAAAATTGAATATAACAATTGAAAACACAGTTTATGCATTATTAACTATGGCAGAATTAGAGCTAAAAGAAGATAATCCTACATCTTCATTAGAACTGATGGATGATATATTTAGACTTTATGATAGCAAAGGTAAAAAACCTGATGATCCAGATATTTATCATACCATGTCAAAAGCTTTAGAAAGAAGCGGAAGATTCGAAGAATCTCTCCAATATAATAGAGAATACCAAAAATTAGTAGATAAGGAAAATGATCATGAAACTAGTACCAAATATGGAGAACTTGAATCTAAAATTCAAGCTATAGAAAGAGAATACGAATTAAATGAGTTTCAAATAACGCAGAAGTTACAGGAAAGTAGAATGTCGATACTCATAGTAGCATTCTTATTATCTGTACTATTAATGATATTTATTTTTCAAATGTATAAAAAGAAAGAGGAGCATAATCAAGCATTAATTTTGCTAAACGTGGAAGCAACTCTTGCTAAAGATAAAGCGGTTGCTGCGGCGAAAGTTAAAGAGAATTTTTTATCTACTATGAGTCATGAGATGAGAACACCTTTAAATGCCGTAATAGGTATAACAAATATATTACTAGATGAGAGTCCACATCCTAAACAAATAGATCACTTGAATAATCTAAAGTTTAGTGGCGAAGGATTATTAAATATTATAAACGAAGTGCTTGACTTTTCGAAAATTGAAGCTAAAAAACTAGAGATAAAAAGGAGCCCATTTCAGCTTCAAGTTTTTATGGACAAGATGACTAATTCGATTAGGCATGGCAACAAGAACCCAAAAGTTAAGATATTTCAAGATCAACAATTAGGAGATTTAAATCATTTAGTGTTAGGTGATGATAAGAGGCTAGGTCAAATCCTGACAAACTTACTGGGCAATGCTATTAAATTTACTGACCAAGGACATATTGTCCTTAGAAGTAGATTAGTTAATAACAATAAGGAAAGGGTAAGCATTAAATTTCTAGTTGAGGACTCTGGAATAGGTATACCTACTGACAAGCTAGATGTCATTTTTGAAAGTTTCTCACAGGTTAATAATGATATCAACCGCGTGCACCAAGGTACTGGATTGGGTCTGGCCATAACGAAGCGACTTGTAGAATTACAGGGAGGAACTATTGAAGTTGTAAGCAAAGTAGATAGAGGTAGTACATTCAGCTTCACCTTGGAGTTTGAAAAATCTAGCCGTATTCCGACAAAGGCTATAGCTCAACCCTCATCTAAAATATACCAAGAAGGGATTGAGGGTAAAAAAATATTACTCGTAGAGGATAATAAACTTAACCAACTAGTCGCTCTTAAGGTCTTAAAAAAATTCAAAGTGGAAGCTGCATTAGCAGAGAACGGACAGGAAGCGTTAGAGATGGTGCAGTCTGGAGATTTCGATTTGGTACTTATGGATATACATATGCCGATAATGGATGGTATTGAAGCGACCTACGCTATAAGAGCATTAGAAAATCCATTATGTAATCAGATCCCAATAATAGCCTTGAGTGCAGATGCATACTCTGATAAGGTAAAAATAGCAACTGAGTCAGGAATGAATGACTATTTAGCTAAACCGTTTAAACCAGAGATCTTATTTCAAAAAATACAATCTAATCTCAGGCAATCAGAAGGTTCAACTAGATAAGTGTATATATAGACAATAATCTATATTCCTACTCATCATCTACCGTTTAACAAAACACTAGAAGTAGGTAATCTAAATTTATTTCTGCCTTTAAGTTACATTTTATCATTTAGCATCCTGCTAACGCATTATTAACCTATATTAACAATTAGCGCCCGTTTTCATAGTATTGGTACAAACTTAAAACCTAATATTATGACAGTTCAAAAATCTCTGCTAACTAATCTAATCATCTTTTGCATATTTATAACTGCCTCTGCTCAAGTAAATATCGGTACAAAAGCTTCTGCTCTATTCTCAACTGTAAGTGTAGATGGGATAGGCGATAATTTTCTAGATAAGGAAATGAACGAGGGATATGATGTTACTTTATTTGCAACAATTCCTATCACAAAAAATTTTAGCTTTCAGCCTGAGCTATCATATAATGAAAAAGGATTTCAGGTTGGCAAAGGCGTAGATGTCAAACTTTTTAACGTAAATCTACCGATTGGCGTAGCAGCGGTAACAGAGATAAACTATGTACAGGCTCCCCTACTCGGTCGTTTGGATTTTCAGAATGAGAAAGGAGGTGCATATTTTCTTGCAGGTCCTTCACTTGCATACGCTGTAGATGGTAGGTTACGCACCAAAATAAATTCTATTATTGATATCAACTTAACCAAGACGAATATCAATCTAGCAAATGAAGACTACAATAGATTTGAATTTTCTGGGATACTCGGTACGGGTGCATTCATCAATGTTAATAATGCAAGGATATTTGCTGAGTTAAAATACCACCACGGATTTAGTGATCTTCTCGATGATCCTATACTCGATGTGCAATTAAAAAATAGAGCTTTTGGAATAGGTATGGGAGTTCAAATTAGCTTGTAATATTTCCTATGCTGCAACAGGCGAAGCGAATAGCGAAAGCCCTAGAGGATAAGCGGTAGTAGCGGCATCCAATAAAAAAATGCACTGATTTTTATCAGTGCATTTTTTATTGGATATAGCAGATGACGCGACCCAAGGCTTTTCGCCGTTGGGATAGCCCATCATAAACATTATTCTGCTTCTTCAATAAGCTCTTCTTCTTTTTTGCGGTTACGAATCCAGACATAGCCTAAGCTACCAACTATGACGTATGGCATGGCAAGCATCATCAATATGCCTCTATTCAAACCTTTACCTGCTGTCCCGCCCATTTTCAGATTTTGTTCGGCAGATAATTTACACATAGGGCATTGGGCTGCGGCATCAATCGCCGAGAAGGCAATGAAAAGACTAAAAATACATACGACATAAAATTTTATGGAGAACTTCATAATCAATTATTTATCCAAGGGTAACATGGTCTAATGAGTAAATATAATACAGGACCACTGGCTGCAACGTATAACCATAATGGAAAAACCCAGCGAGCCATTCGCTTGTGCCTATCGATTTGTCCAGTGAATGCCCTAATAAAAGTGAATAGGATAAATGGTAAAATCACTGCGGCGATTACGATATGCAAAATTAACATAGGTATATAAATCATACGCACGCTATCAGAACCGCAAAAAGGGGTATCAGGATTTGTAATATGATACAGTACATACATCAACAAAAATGTAGCTGAAAAGACCATGGCAAGATATATAGCGTTTTTGTGTCTAGTAATGTTTTTCTTCTTGATCTGTATCAGTGCATAGACTAGCACTATAGCAGTAAGTGCATTGAAAAAAGAATACACTGCGGGTAAGAATGTAAAGTCAATACCTAAATCAAGTTGAATTTTATGCATTCCAGCAACCAGTAGAATTACTACCGCTGAGAAAATATAAGCTGCTATGTTTAACTGCTTTGCTAAAGGAAGATTTAATTTTGGATATTCTACCATTATAATTCTTTTGCTCTTATCAATTCTGCTTTCTCAATATCGACTCTAGGAATAAGGATCGCCATATGCTCCACCATCCTTTTAATTCGTTCTGGATCACTGATGTCGTAAAAATTTCGGAGACCGTTCTTATGATCAATAAGTATTGCATAAGGATAATTATCACTATCAACGGGTTTATTCTTCTCTATTTTTTCCAAGACTAGTGGTCCATCCTGAACCTTATAAATTGGTTGGCCTATTACATTTTTAATTAACGCTTCGTATGCCAAGTCATCAATGACTGTGCGAATACGCATGTCAGCCATTGAATTAGTAACCGCAGCTATTGCATAACTTTCTTTGTATAGTTCTAAAATTATAACACCATTAGAATCTTCAAACTGATCTGTTAGTTTTGTAATTAATGGATTTATAATTTTCGTAGTACTTGAATTATTAAATAGTACCAAGCGAAGTTTATTATCTAGAAGTGTAGAATCTTTACGTAAATACTCAGAAACAAAAGGGCTAATATCTATCTCCTCTTTTACTACTATTTCTTTTCTAGCATTCTTTTGGTAGTCTAGTCCTTTTTGTAGATAATACCAGCTGGCAGCAGGGCATACTACAATAATAAATCCAACCGCCAAGATCTTAATAATGTTTTGTGAATTTATTTTGCCCATATAAGATTAACAGTATTCTACTATGTAAAGTTGACCAAAAAAAAAGCGAAGTTGAAACTTCGCTTTATAACTTTAAATATCATTTATTGGAAACTCTTTTATGGCACTACCCATAGGAGCCGTATCAATTGTTTTTATTTCGTTTCGTTGTTTTATAACATCGCGTCTATTTTTCCATGCACCTCCTTCTTGAAAGAAAGCTATAACTGCCCAAACCAATAGTAACATCGGCATTACAACTGTTAATCTAAGACCTCGAACTTCAGAACCCATATGCATGAATTCATAGACTATAAAGTACGCTTTGTAAAGCGATAGAATTATCAGTACCGCGCCGATGACATATACTAACCAATGAATCTCCTCTAAAAATCCAAGCCCAGGTATGTAACCTTTACCTGCTAAAGAAAAGAAAACCTCTACTAATGTTACTGCTGCAAGCAAAAAGAGACCTTTATAAACTCCCTTTATCGCATCTTCGTAATTGTGATGACCCATTATATATTTATTAAAATTTTCTACAATAAATAAAATACTAAAAATACAAACACCCATACCAAATCGACAAAGTGCCAGTACAAGCCAATTTTCTCTACCATTTCATAACCATTCTTTCTGTCAACGTAAAGTCCACTACCAGCATTTAACATAATAATGAGTAAGAATAATACTCCAGAAAATACGTGGAATCCATGAAATCCAGTAATAAAGAAGAATAAGGCACCAAATCCTTTAGGCCCGAAAGCTTGTGTTTTTATTTCACCCACAACACCACTCGTTTCATTACCTGTTACTTGATAAGATAGAGGAGTGTAGTCTGTACCATTATGATGAATGAGGTATGAATCACCTGGTGCAAAAGTATCACCTTCGCTGATACCATGTCCATCACCCATGGTGTAGATACCAGACTCTACATGTGTACCAAAAGGGTTCACCGTTACACTCATGTGCTCTGTACCAATTAAATTTGTCCATTCCCAGGCCTGACAACCCAAGAAACCTGCCCCACCAATAACGGTAAGTAACATCCAAAATACTACCCCATTCTTATTTTCTCTATGCCCTTCTTGCACCGCCCTTACCATGGTGACTGAACTAATTATTAATAGAAATGACATGAATGTTACGAATATCAATGGTAGTGGAACATCATGCCCTAAACCTAGGTTATTGAAGGGGGCTGTTCTAAATACGAAATCCGGTACAGGCCATGAAGGACTACTGAACCGAATAGTGCCATATGCTATCAAGAAGCCTGCAAATGTAAAAGCATCAGAAAGCAAGAAGTACCACATCATTAATTTTCCATAACTGACCTTAAATGGACTCTCTCCTCCATCCCAAGATCCAGACTCGTCATGAACGTCGGATGCGTGTGCTACTGCAGATGTATCTGTTGTCATTATAGTGTGATTTATGATTGTATCTTTATGTACGATTAAACATGAAAAATAAAAGCAAATATAGCCATACAAAATCTACAAAATGCCAATATATCATGGATAATTCAAATCTTAATAAACGTGTCTTCGTTACTCTATGCTGAAGATAAAAAGCGTGGAACAAAGCTGTTAGTAAAACAATCATTCCGCCAAATACGTGTGCAACATGAAGCATAGTGAGTACATATACAAAATCCGCCGAAGGATTCGCTCCCAGAGGTAAACCAGATATGTTTTTTATTTCTAACCAACCTTGATATTGACTAGTACAAAATCCAATAGCCAGAAATAAGGTTGCGACCAAGAAAATTCTATATAAACTAGTAGAATTTTTCTTAAAAAATGAATAGCTTAAATAGAGGGTGACGCTACTACCTACTATACAGACTGTACTCCACCAAAACATATTTGGTATTGCAAACTCAACCCAATTGCCTTGAGACTGTCTTACGATATATCCACTAGTAAGTGACGCAAATAGCATTACAATGGATGCGCAAGATGCATACATTGCAAATTTCTTAGGATGAATTTTATTTCTGGTCGGGTTTTCTTTTACAGCAACATCCATCTTAATAACTTTTGAAAATTAATAAAATGAACAAGGCAAGAGGCAAATAAGCAAACGAACTTAACATTAAATTCTTAGCACTTACCATATCGACTCTCTTATATAGCATCCATGAGAAGTAGGTATAAACTATAGATATAGAAAACATTCCTATAACACCGAAGAGACTTAGATAATCGAAAAACCATATAGTCAAAATTACAGGATAGAGCATTAAAGAATAAAGAAAGGATTGATAGCCCACTTCTAAATCTGGATTGCCGCTCTTAGAAGGCAGCATTTTATAACCAGCATTGTTATAATCATCATGTGCTAAGAAAGCAATAGCCCAAAAGTGTGGAAATTGCCAAAAGAATTGAATAGCAAATAATGCGACTGCCAGGGGGGTTATAGTACCTTGTGCTACTACACAACCAATGCTCATAGGTAGTGCACCAGGTATAGCTCCTATTAATACAGATATGGAAGAAATTCTTTTAAAAGGCGTGTAAATAAAAGCATAAATAATTAAGGAAACAGTTCCAAGTAATCCAGCCCATACATTTGTCGTACTTAATGCTACTATACCTAACAAAGACATAAAGCCAGCTAATAAGACTGCTTGAGATATACTCATTCTGCCCTGAGGTAACGGTCTTTGAGCAGTTCTTTTCATCAATTTATCATAGTCTTTCTCCAAGACCTGGTTAAGTGTATTAGCGGCAAAGGTAACTAAGCTACCCCCTATTATAAGCATGACAAAATCGAATAAATCAAACGATGATGTACCTATCAGATAGGCCATCATGCTACTGAACACAACAAGCGAGGTAAGCCTGACTTTAAAAAGTGCAGACAAATCAGCTAATCTCTGCGAAAAGCTAATAGCATTTATTGAATTAGTATGTGAATCTAAATTGCTCATTAAAATTTTAAAAATATAAAGTCTAATGGACTTCCAATTCTCCCTCCTCTAGGGGTTTAATTTGAGGAATAAAATCTTTACCATCTTTACCGTAATCGTAGGCCCATCTATGGACAGTCGGTATTTTGCCAGGCCAGTTTCCATGACCAGGTTCGATAGGTGTAGTCCACTCAAGTGTAGTAGCACCCCAAGGGTTACGAGTTGTCATTTTCTTACCCTTGAAAATACTGTAGAAGAAATTGATTACAAATAATAATTGTAATGCAAAAACGATAATCGCAGCTATAGTCACAAATTGATTCAAAGTTGCGAAGTGTGAGAACGTGTCAAAGCTATCAAAACGATAATAACGTCGTGGAACCCCAGCCATTCCCAAATAATGAAGTGGCCAGAAAATAGCGTAAGATCCAATCATAGTACCCCAGAAGTGTACCTTACCAAGCGTCTCATTCATAAATCTACCGTACATCTTAGGAAACCAATTATAAATTCCTGCAAACATACCGAAGAACGCCGCAATACCCATCACTATATGAAAGTGTGCGACTACGAAATATGTATCGTGCATCTGAATATCAATCGCAGAGTTACCTAAGAAAATACCAGTTAAGCCACCCGAGATAAACATAGATACGAAACCTATACTGAATAGCATGGCTGAGGTAAAGCGTATATTACCGCCGTATAATGTAGTAATCCAATTAAATACCTTCACCGCAGATGGTACTGCTATAATCAAAGTAAAGATTACAAAGAAATTTGAAATAAATGGATTCACACCTGACATAAACATATGGTGCGCCCAAACGATGAAGGATAAAAAACCAATTGCAAGTATAGAATAAACCATTGCTTTATAACCAAAGATCGGCTTACGAGCATGTACAGATAAAACCTCTGAAACAAGACCCATTGCTGGCAATATTATAATATATACTTCAGGGTGTCCTAAAAACCAAAATAAATGCTGATATAAAACTGGACTACCACCAACGTGATCCAGTGCTTGACCACCAATGAATATTTCACTTAAATAGAATGAAGTACCCAGACCTCTATCACACATCGTAAGTAATAGGCCGGAAACTAGTACTGGAAATGATAAAAGACCAAGAATAGCAGTTACGAAAAACGCCCAGATTGTCAATGGAAGTCTCCACATATTCATACCCTTAGTTCTCATATTCAAGACTGTGGTGATATAATTGATACCACCAAGAAGTACAGAGACCACAAAAAAGACTAAACTTACGACCCACATCGTCATACCTGCACCAGATCCATCAGAGGCTTGAGGCAAGGCACTCAGGGGTGGATAAGCTGTCCAACCTCCCGCAAATGGTCCAGTACTCAAAAATAATGAGATGAACATAATTAAACCTGCAAGGAAAAAGAACCAATATGAAAACATATTTAACATCGGTGATGCCATATCTCTAGCTCCTATCTGTAGTGGGATAAGTAGGTTACTAAATGTACCACTAAGTCCAGCCGTTAATACAAAGAATACCAAGATAGTACCATGCATAGTTACTAAGGCATAGTAGAACTCTGGTGCCAAAGAACCAATACCAGCGTCATTTATTACAATCCACTTTCCTAAAAGTGGTTTGATCCAAGCCATGTTTTCTTCTGGAAAACCTAATTGTAATCTAAATATAATTGACATACCAGCACCTATAATTGCCCAAAATATTCCCGTAACAAGGAATTGCTTGGCAATCATCTTATGGTCCATACTGAATATGTACTTAGCAAAGAAGTTAGATCTATATTTATCCTCCTCGTGATGATCATGAAAATGGTCATCGTATCCCAAATCTTCTATTATTTGATCCTCTGGTGCTAAAACTGAATTAGTTGCCATGAAAAATGTGTATTTATTTATTCCAAAATAGGATTAAGTCAAATATTAATTAGAAACTATTCTTGCCTCTGTACGTCTGTTCTGGCGTCTACCTTCCTCATTATCATTAGTAGCAACAGGAACTGTATCACCATATCCAACTGCCTTTAATCTGCTATTGGGAACCCCAGCTTCTACTAGATAATTATAAACAGACTCCGCTCTCCGTTGTGATAAAGCTTGGTTTCCTGCTGGGCTACCAATATTATCTGTATGCCCTGCTAGTTCTAACCTTAAATTTGGGTATGCGTTCATTGCCTCAACAAGATTATTAAGTTCATAATTGGATTCCTCCGTTAAATCTGCAGATCCTGTCATATACTTGACATTATCAAGTTTAAACATTCTAGCTTTTGCATCGTCAGAATTTATGGCGTTATCAATGGATTCCATAAAATTCTTCTTTTTAAGTAGTAGTTCCTCTGCTTTAGCTTCTTCGGCGTTCTTTACTCTGAACGGGTCTTCTAATTTTCCTTTTACGCTAGCTGGATACCAAGCTAAGGCTTGCTGCTGTGCAGCCCAGGCATCATATTCTTCTTGCTCTACAATTTTAACCAAACGTTTCATAGAGTAGTGTCCCTTACCACATAGTTCAGCACAAGCCAATTCATATTCAAAAGCTTCCCAAAGCATTGGACTTTCAGGATCATCAGGATCAGCCAATGCTTGATATTCGGGCACAGTTTTCAATCTTTCACGATACTCATCTGTAGTAGTGGTAGGTGTAAACACAAAGTAAGTTGGCAATCCAGGAATCGCATCCATTTTTACTCTAAAATGGGGTAAATCAAAATTATGTAATACATCCTTAGCTGTGATTCTAACCCTCACCTTTTTACCCTTAGGAAGTACGATTTCTGCTGGGTGAAAATCATCATGATTTTTTCTATCATTCCAATCCTGTCCAAAAGGATTGTTCGCAGTAAATAATTTATAGTTTCTTTCTCCTAATAGGTTATCTGATCCAGGGTATCGAATAAGCCAATTAAATTGTTGACCCATCGCCTCAATCTCAATATACTCATCATTGGTATCAGCCATGGTCTCGTTCCATACGATTAATCCTTTTACAACTAAAAAGCACATTACAGCAGCAGGAATTGCCGTCCAAAATAGCTCTAAAGTGTTATCGTGTGAAAGAAACAGAGCCTTTCTACCTGGCTTATACTGATATTTATAAGAATAGTAGAACAATAATATTTGAGTAAGGAAAAATACAATACCTGTAACAATTAAAGTAGTATTAAATAGACCATCGAGTCCGACTCCATGCTCTGAGGCAGATATATGTGGTCCGTACCCTAACATCCAGTTCCTATAATACCATGCAGATACAACACAAAATATTAGGAAACCTACTAGGAAGATGATCATATAGGCGCCTGTGCGACGGTTACTATCTAGCATAGCTGCATGCTCTCCTCTTAGCTTCGCAGCTAATTCAGTTATACGTGCAATTTGTACAACTACAACACCGATTAGGATTAATGATAAAATTATTATGATACCCATTTGTATTAAATTATAGTCGATTTAACAACTTTCAATAATTACTGAAAGTATAATTATTTAACATTCAAATATTAGATTTGTTTAAGTATGATGCTGTAAGCTTTCTTCTAAAAATGGATCATTTATCGGCTCCAATCTAGCACTTGCTAATCTGCCAAGAATAAACCATATGAAAAAGGCAAAAAAGCCCAGCATTGTACCTAAATCTAAAAATCCTGGTAATGTAAAGCCACTTACAAAATGGCTGTGCTCGCCATGTCCATCACCATGATCACCATGATCATCACCATGTATCGCCTCACCACCGTGTGCAAGCTCATGTGAATTATTAGCAAGCCCATCATCATGGTTATGATTAGTGTGCGATCCAGAATGTTCCGATACTCCAAAGCCTTCACCATATTCTGACACATTAAATGTTTCATGAGAGCTATGAGGTTGCTCATTATTATCAATAGAGTGTTGTATATGAGCAGTATGTAATACACCAGGTCTAATCATCTGGAAAAAATCCCACCAGTGCCCAAACAATACGACAACGCATACGAAAACTAAAGTTCCATATTTACGCTTTGTAGAATTTCGCATCAATATAAAAAATGGTACTAAGAAATTTAGTACTAGATTTCCGTAGAAAAGAACTGGAAATTCATCAACTCTAGTTCTAAAATAAATGGTTTCTTCCCCAACATTGGCATACCAAATTAACATATATTGTGAGAACCATAAATAAGTCCAGAAAATACTAAATGCAAAAAGATACTTACCTAAATCATGAAGATGCTCACCAGTTACACTTTTCATAAACCCTCTAGACTTAAGATAAACTAATAGTATAATAGTTATGCTAAGACAAGAAACAAACCAACTAGCGGTTGCATACCATGCAAACATAGTAGAGTACCAATGTGAGTCAATAGACATAATCCATTGCCAAATCATACCAGCACTCGTAAACGCAGCGATTGGTAAGAACAAAGCAGACCACCAACGTATGTTATAGTGAAAGCTAAAATCCCCTTTCGAACCTTGCTCATCTTCAGCAAGTGAGATAGATCTAATTCTAGTCGCAAAAAAATACCAAGCAGCTAGCACCACAATTGTACCAAATAAATAAACATTTTTATTCAGAAAACCCGTTTTCCCAGCAAGCAACTCATCATAGACAAGATCGTTATTGGGGTCAGCTATACCAGCCATATTCCAATGATACAAAGAGTGCATACCAAAATAGGTTGCAATGCTATAAAGAATCATTAAAACGAGACCAACACCAATAAACATAGAAAATGCTTCCCAAATTCTTTTTATAATTGTATACCAACCAGCATAAGCTGTAGTAAAAGCACACATCACAAAAAGTGCTGTAAATGAGATACCTGTGAAAAATACAGTGTTATGTAAAATATTTGCCCAGAAACGAGTATGATGCCCGCTGATATCAGCAGGGTCTCCCCATATAAATGTAGCAATCAAGCAGATAACTCCTAATGCCATAAAGGCAAATAAGGTCATTCTTTCTTTTCCTGTTATTGTAAAGTCAACCATCAGCTGAGTAATATTTTTATTAGTGTGTATCTATACTATTATTAATGCCCTTCACCGCCATGATCCTCATCATGACTGTGGTCGCCCTCTGTGCCGTGGCTAGCACCTTCCTGAGAATGTTCACCGTCGTGATGCCCTGCACTGTTAGAGTGATCAACATTTCCGCCATGCTGACTTCCCATATTTAATCCTGCATCGTGCATCTCGGCAACTTGTCTAACTGAAGCAAATGGAGTATCGATCGTATTCAAAGTATTTATGTTTTCATTGTACTCATTACCTTTTTCTTTTGCTTGAAGTGCTCTTATCCAATGTATAACATTCCATCTCTCCTCATAAGATAATTTGTCAGCATAGGAGCCCATTACATTCTTTCCATGCATAATAGAATGATAGTATCTACCGTTCGTGTCACCTACATCCAAAAATATATCTGAAAGAAAATTTGCAGGTTGAGCTGGGTATTTAGCGTTGGCGTTAGCCTCATCAACTAACCAACCATTCCCATCACCTTTTTTTCCATGACATATGCCGCAAAAAGTATTATATAATTCTTCGCCTGATTTTAGACCTGTTGCAGTTATAGGAAACGGATTTTCAATAATCTCCCTCATCGCTCTAGTACGTTCCTCTTCTGTATCATCGTAATAATATGGTACAGCTCCATTTACTGGAACAGAAATGGCATTAGTTGTAGCAGATCCATCGACGTACTTTGCGGCAGTTGTCGCGGCATACCCACGCGCAATAGTTCCTTTTACGGGTTCTCTTGGTTGAGCAAGCTTGTAATAATCTTCTTCTGTACCCCAAGTGTTATAGGAGTAATAATCGTCCAAGTTTGCTTCATAAGCTATGGAGTGAAACATGTCTGGCATATATTCTGTTCCAGGATCATTATGATCAGCAGAGGAACACGAACTCAAAAGGAGTATCGAGCAAATACATAAGGCCAATATAAAATTTCTCATTTTCATTAATTTAGCTATGCTAATTCGTTTAGATTACTTTAGTGTTTACCTCTGAAGCTCCAGTATTTTTAAAAAATAGCTTCAAGTTATCAATTTGGCCCACTGACATCCCATTTGTTGCAAAGGCAATACAAAATTTATCATCTGTAATTCTATCATCTAATGTCTTCGCCTCTACTCCAGGTCCTAATCCACATACAGTATAAAAGGAAACTACCATCCCAATAGCAGCGAATAACACAGTAAGTTCAAAAGTAATTGGTATAAAAGCTGGTACAGACCAATAAGGTTTACCACCAAAAATAACGGGCCAGTCTCTTGTAAAAACCCAAGTCATGAATAAAAATGCTGTTAGCGTACCCATAGATCCGAACACAAATCCCGCCTGGTGCAGTCTAGATTCTTTCAATCCCATTATAGGATCTAATCCATGAACCGGGAAAGGACTATAAACATCCATTATTTCTAAGTGATCATCTTTAGCCTTCTTTACCGCAGGCAACAAAATTTCTTCGTCGTCATATAAGCCAAAAAGTACTTCTGTATTAGTTGATGCCATAATTAAATGTGCTTTCTTTTATTCTTAAAATTCTAAGTCTATTCATAACTTAATGTCCATCATGGTGATCACCTGTCTGTACCTCATCGTGAGCTGCATGGTGATGTGCATGTGTGGGATTTTTACCCACGTATTGGTTCCCTCCCGTTTTTAAAATAGACTTAATCTCTGCTATTGCAACCACTGGTGCTACTCTTGTAAACAATAAATATAGCACAAAGAATATTCCTATGGTTCCTAAGAAAATACCAATCTCAACCCATGTTGGTACATAGTATGACCAGCTTGATGGTAGATAATCTCTCGCTAGCGTTGTCGCAATAATTACAAATCTTTCAAACCACATACCTATATTTATAATTATAGATAATAAGAATGTCCAATATATAGATCGTCTCATTTTTCTAGACCAAAATAGTTGTGGTGTGATTACATTACATGCCATCATACCCCAATATGACCAGTAATAAGGTCCAACTGCTCTATTAAAAAATGCAAATTGCTCGTATGGGTATTGTGAGTACCAAGCCACAAATAGTTCTGTCAAGTAAGCAACACCAACTATAGAACCAGTACACAGGATTACCTTGTTCATTGATTCGATATGCTCAATTGTGATGTAGTCCTCTAAGTGAAGCACTTTTCGTGTAATCAACATTAGTGTTAATACCATGGCAAATCCTGAAAATACCGCTCCTGCAACGAAATATGGAGGAAATATGGTGGTATGCCATCCTGGAATAACTGAAGTGGCGAAATCAAAACTTACAATTGTGTGTACAGAAAGTACTAATGGTGTAGCGATACCTGCCAATACTAAAGACAATGACTCCCATCTTTGCCAGTGCTTTGCAGAACCAGTCCATCCAAATGATAAAAAACTATAGATTTTTCTTCTGATACCTTTTGCTCTATCCCTTACTGTTGCAAAATCTGGAACCAAACCTGTGTACCAGAATAGAAGAGAAACAGTAAAATAAGTTGAGATCGCAAATAAATCCCATAAAAGCGGTGAGTTAAAATTCACCCAAAGTGGACCTCTTGTGTTTGGGTATGGGAAGAAGAAAAATACAACCCACATTCTACCAACATGTATACCTGGAAAAAGCGCAGCACACATTACAGCAAAAATAGTCATAGCCTCAGCCGCTCTGTTAACACCAGTCCTCCATTTCTGTCTAAATAGAAGTAAAATTGCCGAGATCAATGTTCCTGCGTGACCAATTCCAATCCACCATACAAAATTGGTAATATCCCATCCCCATCCTACGGTTCTGTTCAAGTTCCAACTACCTATACCAAACCAGATAGTCCAGAGGATACAAAATACACCACCAGTCATAAAAACGAGTGCCGTCACGAAGGCAATTACCCACGATAATCCTGGTGCCGTTTCCGTTGGACTACAAAGATCCTCCGTAATCTGGTGATAGGTTTTATTTCCTGTTACTAATGGCTCCCGTATGGGAGATACTACTGCGTGACTCATTTACTCAGTATTTAATATTAATTATTTTATACTAAAATATTAGGCATCTAGTTTCTCGTCCTTATTATTTACTCTCGCTTGATAAAACACAGAAGACTGGGTGTTTACTTCATCCAACATTCTATAAACCAAAGGAGACTTGATCTTCTGTACCAGAGAACCTTCCTTATTATTTCTATCACCGAATGTAATCGCGCCTGTTGGGCAAGCTGTCTGACAAGCTGTCTTCACATCGTTATCTCTTAGTCTTCTTCCCTCAGCCTTTGCAGTCAATTTACCTTGCTGTAACCTTTGTGCACAGAAACTACATTTCTCGATTACCCCTCTTGATCTAACCGTTACGTCTGGATTCAATACCATTCTTACAATGTTATCCGTATAGTATGCAGGATCTTCGCTATTAATTGCGTTTTGGTTTCCACCAAACAAATCTGCACTTGTATAATCCAACCAATTAAATCTTCTTACTTTATAAGGGCAGTTATTTGCGCAATATCTAGTACCGACACATCTGTTATAAGCCATTTGATTTAGACCTTCACTACTGTGGTTGGTCGCGTTTACTGGGCATACGTTCTCACAAGGAGCGTTATCACAGTGTTGACACATTACAGGTTGGAAAACGACATTTGGATTTTCAGCTTCACCGTAGTAGTATCTATCTATTCTTAACCAAGTCATTTCATGGTGACGAGAAACTTCTCTGTTACCTACAACTGGTACATTATTCTCAGCCATGCAAGCTACAGTACAAGCACTGCATCCAGTACAAGAGTTCAGATCTATGTGCATACCCCAATGGTGACCCTGGCTGTACAACTCTGCGCTGTACTCCTCAAAAGGATATAATGTAGCATCATTTAGGTGCTTAGCATTATTACGCTTTTTTGTCATATCTTCTAGTAGACCGTCCATATTACTAAGACTGTCTTTGAATAAAACCGTTCTGTCTGTAATCGCTCCCTGATAACCTTTACCGATTGGCACAATATCCACTTCATCCACATTTACGGTCTCTCCATCATACTGACCTGATACGCCATAAGTGTGGTGATATTGAACACATCCAAATTCATCATCCTGTCCAACCATTTCTGAAACAGTTGCACCTGTAGCAAAGTACTGTGTATTTCCGTCTGCGTCGATAGTACACCAAGGATATACATTTTGTCCTACGTCTTTTCCCGCCTTACCTACTACAGACCTACCATAACCTAAACCTATGGAGGCAGTACCATTCATTTGACCAAATTGTGGAACAGTAGAATACGTCTGCTCTACAGAATTGTGGGTAACTTTTAGCTTATCAGCGATTCCTTTCACTACCTTTCTACCTACTCCCTTGAAACCTTCAAATCTTCCGTCAGATTCATTCCAGTTAATTGGTACAGCGAGGTAATTTCCCCATACTGTTCTCATTACTGGATCTGGCATTTCTATCAACCAAGGGTTATTGGCATAATTACCGTTACCCATATTTACCGTTTCGTAAAAGCTTAATTCAAACTCAGCACTGGATGGTTTGTTAATAGATCCTCCACCTACCTGAACGCCTCCACCAGCTACCGTTGCACTTGCTTTAGTTGCATATACACCATTACTTAATGCCTCATCCCAAAACTGTCTGCCAGAACTGAAACCTGCAGTCGTCGCCATTGCGCCCCAATTTTGCTTCAAGTATTCGTAGTACGGTCTTTCTGATGTATTATTTATATTAGGGCTATTTGCTAGCATCAATAAACTGCTTTCGCCTTGTCTTGTGTTATATAAAGGAGCGATAGTTGGCTGAATTAGAGCGTACTGCCCTCTCTTCGGCTCTACATCTCCCCAAGCTTCCAAGTTGTGATGTGTAGGCATCGCGTAATCACAAAGGCTAGTAGTTTCATCCATGGACAATGCCATGGAAACTTTGGTACTGACTTTTGAAAGTGCTGCTGCAAATGCATCACCGTTCGGCAAATCATATACAGGATTTGCATTCCAAAACAAGACCGCATCTACTCCACCGCTTTGCATTTCCTTTACCAAGCCTTGGATTTCTGCATCGATACCTTGTCTTTGGTATGAAACCGCTCCGAAGTCCATCGTAGCTCCGTAGGATCCTAACAGATCGTTAATTTTATTTACAAGTATTTGTTCTGCTTTATTATTGGAGTTAGATACAACTAGACATTTTCCAACGTTAGCCTGCAGCTCGCTAGCTAAATTCTTAAGAGCCTTAGCTGCTTTAGCATTAACTTTATAAGGAGAACCACCGCCTCCAAGATTTTCAAGTAAGGTCGCTATTGCAGCACCTTGTTCTGATGGCTTGATCATGATACGATTATCTGCATTTGATCCAGTCATAGACATCCCACTTTCTACTTGGATATGTCTTGACATTTTAGCCCCCTTACCTTTACTTACGTTTCTATTTTTTATGTATTGGTGAGAATACTCAATAGGTGAAATCCATGATCCCAAAAAGTCAGCACCAAAGCTTACTATCACCTGAGCCTTGTCGAAGTGATAATTTGGTATAACTGCTTCTCCAAAATTTTCCTGATTAGCTTGCAACATCGCTGATGAAGAAATCGGGTCGTAGGTTACAACCTTCGTATTAGGAAAAGCACCTTTAAATTCATTGAATACTTTCTTAGTTGTAGGACTCATTACAGTATTACATACAACTCGAATATTGCTACTAGCTGTAAGTTTTCCTGCTACTGCTTTGTCAATATCTGCCCAGTTTCCTTTGGTAAAAGTACCGTTTTCGATCGTTCCAGCAGATTTTAATCTGTCTGAATCATACAAGCTCAATACGCTTGCTTGAGCCCTTGCGGTAGTACCACCTTTGGTGATGCTAGACATTGGGTTACCTTCTATCTTTATGGGTCTACCCTCTCTGGTCTTAATCAACACAGGACAAAAGTCACCACCATTTACGATGGCGGAGGCATAATATGAGGCTACACCTGGTACAATAGTATCTGGCTTTACAACATATGGAATAGCGTGTCTTACAGGCGTTTCACAACTGGCTACAGTAGCTGCACCCAACCCAAAACCCAAGTATTTAAGAAAATCTCTTCTATTGGCAGAAGCATTCTCGACGATTTTCTCACTTGATAATGCCTCTGCTATTGGTAATCCCACAAATTCACTTTGTGCGACATCCTGCAACTCAGGGTCATTATTTTTATCCGTAATTCCTATCCAAGTGGTATCCTGGTGGTTCTTCATAATATAGCTATGATTAAGTCCTTTATGTATTCTTTATTCAAGTATTAGTAGTGGCATTTCTGACATTCCAACCCACCAATATCTTCTACAGTTACCTTATCTCTATCACCTGCTCTCATTTGCTCGTGATAGCTTTCATAGGCATTATAATATTCATTATCCGCGAATTGCACTGATGTCTGTCTATGGCAGTTTATGCACCATCCCATTGATAGTGGAGAATGCTGATATACTACATCCATCTCTTCAACTTTACCATGACACTCCTGACACTCTACCTTACCCACCGTTACGTGTTGCTTATGACTGAAGTAAACGTGATCTGGCAGATTATGAATTCTTACCCACGGTATTGGTCCATATACAGACTCCTTTGTATCTGATGTCAGGGAGGAGACTATACCTTCCCACTGCTCATCTACGAGGCGCTGACCATCTTTGGTCATTCCGTCTGTCTTAGCTAAACCTTTTTCTTCTTTGTAAGTATCCCCAATCCATTTAGTAAAGATAGCTTTGATGGAGTCTTCCTCCATATCCTTATAACCTTCAATGTAGGTATCGGTGATCGGATCGAATCCAATGGAAGCATATATCTTGGTCAATTCCGCTGTTCCATAGTTGGACCCTTTTTTCACTGCTTTATGGCAGTTCATACAAGTATTAGCTGCTGGTATGACGGAGTGCTTTGATCTTCTCGCACCATCGTGACAGTATTGACAATCGATCTTTTGCTGACCAGCGTGTAATGTATGAGAAAATTTTATAGGTTGGTCAGGAGCATAAGATTGCTGCCTATTCAGATCTATAGCGTTATTGATAGTAGTGTACCCCGCAAATACAATAAGTGCAAAAATCAAGAATCCAATAACTCCCTTAGAAGTTAAGATATCTGCAAGTGTACCTCGAGTGGCTGGCGCGTTACCCTCTTTTACCTTTGCTAGATAGTTTAGGTTTGCGGTAATTCTTGCCAATACCAATGCGAGTAAACCTAGAATTACGAAAAGTGCTATGTAGAGAAAATTGTTATTTGTTTCATCTTTTCCAGCAACACCTACCCCTGCAACTTCACCAGTCACCGGCTTAGGTCCATAGGTACCTTCATACATACCATTTACATACAACAGGATTGATTCTATCTGATCATCTTCTAAAAATGTAAATGGATTCATTACACTTTTATTATACTCATTATATAGAGCAACTGAATATGGGTCACCAGAGGCAATTACTTCTTGTGAGTTACGAATCCAAGCATACAAAAGCTCTTCTCTTCCCTCCCAGCGCTCTTCTACTCCACCCAACGCTGGACCAGTAAGCTTATCCTTCATATTCTTATTGTGGCATTGAGCACAATATTGCTTAAACAAGGCTTTACCCTCATCCGCACTAGCTGCATAAGTAGAAGAAAAAGATAGTCCTAGAATTAGGACAAGAATATAATTAAAGAATAATGACTTTTGAATCATCTGTTTGTAGTTTGTAGACATTGATTTTATCCAACACTTTCTAAGTGTCATATTTATGTCAGCGCAAATATATAACTCATACGAATCTTAACCAATATGATACTTATACAGTATTCTATTTAGATTATTTCTAAATAGTATTTCGCTGACATATATTTTCCTTACGATCAAAACTTGTATTTGTTTGTCATTCAATATATTATCACACAGCCACAGGTGCTTTGATGTGTGGATGATGCACATAATTGACCAATTCGAAGTCCTCAAAGACGAAATTGTTGATATCTTTTTTCGCAGGGTTAATAATTATCTTTGGTAAAGGCTTCGGATCTCTGCTTAATTGTAGTACCGCTTGTTCCATGTGATTTTTATACAAATGCACATCTCCGAAGGTATGGACAAACTCACCATTTTCTAAGTTACAGACCTGAGCTAGCATCATCGTCAGCAACGCATAGGACGCAATATTGAATGGTACCCCAAGAAACACATCTGCTGATCTTTGATACAGCTGACAGCTCAATTTTCCGTTTGCTACATAGAACTGAAACATACAATGACAAGGACTAAGTGCCATCTTATCCAAATCGCCCACATTCCATGCATTCACTATTATTCGCCTTGAGTCAGGATTATGCTTGATTGTTTCTATTACCTGTGCGATTTGATCTATCACTTTTCCATCTTCGGTAGTCCAAGCTCGCCATTGCTGTCCATATACGGGTCCTAGTTCACCAGATTCGTCCGCCCATTCATTCCAGATACGTACCCCATTATCCTGCAGATATTTTACATTAGTATCTCCCTTCAGGAACCACAGCAGCTCATGCACCACTGATTTAAAGTGAACCTTCTTAGTGGTCACCATCGGAAACCCTTCATTTAGATCTAGACGCAGTTGGTATCCAAATACTGATTTCGTACCCGTTCCAGTCCGATCAGATTTATCAACCCCATCAGTTAGGATATGCTGCATAAGATCCAAATACTTTTTCATATCACCGATTTGCTGCAAAGGTACAATCTACTCTCGTATTATAATAGTATGATTTTTAGGAATATGTTTTGGGGGTGCCCACTGTTTAGGATGCTCGCCTCCCAACCTATACCACCAAAAATCCTAAACACTGGTCGCGCCGTCCAGTAGTACCGTCCTCCGTTCGCTGAAAAATCAGCGCTCACTGCGGACTGCTTCCTACGGTCGCCTACTTACCACCCCTCACCCGATATTGGGTTTTTGGGATATTGTTGAGTTGTTATTTTTCTTAATTCGTTGATTTGTGATTTGTTTGATCTTATATACATTGAAAATTCTATTCCTTCAGATTAGAGCTGTTTCTTCAATATAAAAATAGAGGCGATGCGAATAGCAGGAAGCCCGTGAAGGCTAAGGGATAGAAATGGCATACCTTACCGAAGAGATTCGGTAAGGTATATAATGGAGAGCCCGACACCAGCACATTTTTTTATTTCTAAAAAATGTGCGCCGTGATCGCCCCAAAATAATATTAAAGATAATCCTTTAAATTGAGCTGCTCTATTACAAACTTTGATACACGATATTCTGACCACAACATACCCTCTCGATCGTCCCCCGAAAAGCCGACATGACCGCCATAATTAGGAGCTAGAAAATGAAGCAAATCATGCTCCTGTGCGATGGTATCTGGGAAGCAAGCTGAACCCAGAAAAGAATCGTCCCGCGCATTAATTAAAAGTGTAGGTATCGCCACATTTTTTAAAACAGGCTTGCTACTACAGGTCTCCCAATAATGACTCGCACTTTCAAAACCATTGACCTTAGCAGTGAACCAATGATCAAATTCTTGAAAATTTTTGGCGGACATTAATTGCTTAAAATTCACGTCAGGTGTAAGATCAGATTTCTTGGCTTTTACTTTATCACGAAGATTATCCAGAAAGCGACGCATATAAATAAAATTTCGCTTTTCTCCTATTGCCATAGCACAGGAAGTCAGGTCGCATGGTACTGAAATGCCTATAGATAGCTTGATCCGAGGGTCTATCTGCATAGCTTGATCGCCGGTGTACTTCAAAACAATATTGCCGCCGAGAGAGAAACCGAGTAAAATAATCGACTGGTAATCGTAATGCGCATTTACAAAATCTATCACTTCTTGCAAATCATCAGTGCTCCCCGAATGATAAGATTTGAGTAGACGATTTGGCTCTCCGCTACAGCCACGTAAGTTGACATTAATGGTATCTATTTTTAATCGCTGTAGTGAATTTGCCATGCCTAGCATGTAGGGGCGCTTAGCATCTCCTTCTAGACCATGCACTAAAATAGCAACCATATTTCGCTGTTGCAAGCTGGTATCTAAATCCATAAAATCACCGTCCATCAACTCTACTCTACGTCGATGAAGTTTGGGGGGCGCAACCTTGCGAAATATCGCAGTGGCAATCGTGTTAAGATGAGCCGATTTGTAGATGCGGCTAGGACGATAATCAATGTGCGATATAATTGGCATAAACCTTAAAAATCTGTTTTATATACCTCGCCATCTTTCATCACAAATTGAACATCAAGCATGACATTTACATCCTCAGTAGGATCTCCTTCTACGGCAATTATATCGGCTAATTTTCCTACTGTAAGTGTCCCTAGTTTGTCTATGGTACTCATAATTTCTGCAGGCACACGCGTTGCAGCTATGATGGTCTCGATGACTGGCATACCTACTTCATTCATGTAAATAAATTCCTTGGCATTCTCTCCGTGCGGAAAGACACCCGCGTCCGTACCAAAACAAATGGGTACTCCTTTTTTGTACGCTTTAGCAAAAGTATTCTGAATCATAGGCCCTATTTCGAGTGCTTTGGGGACCACCACATCGGGATAAAACCCTGCTACCTTTGCCTTAGCAGCTACATATTTTCCAGCGGTAATCGTAGGAACATAATAAGTGCCATTCTTAATCATCAAATCCATAACTTCTTCCGTCATCTTGGTGCCATGTTCGATGGTCGTGATGCCCGCTTCGACTGCCCTTTTCATACCTTCTGCGCCGTGGGCATGAGCAGCGGTGACAAAGCCATACTCTTTAGCAGCCTCCACTATTGCCTTCACTTCTTCATCTGTAAACTGTGGGCCTTGGCCATCTTTCGCTACACTTAAGACTCCTCCTGTAGCTGTGATCTTTATGCAGTCTGCACCATTTTTATAGCGCTGTCTTACAGCCTTTATAGCATCTGCGGGTGAATTTATAACGCCTTCCTTAGGACCTGGATCACCTTTTAGATCTTTGCGCAATCCATTAGTAGGATCGGCGTGACCACCAGTGGTAGCAATAGCTTTCTCGCAAGTCAAAATTCGAGGCCCTTCAATGTGTCCCTTCGCAATGGCATTTCCGAGAGAAACATTTACTCCAGTACCTCCTAAATCACGGACGGATGTAAATCCTGCCATCAGTGTTTTACGGCAATATATCGTCGCCTTGAGTGCTACATCTGCCTCATTCAGACGAAATCCTTCTTCGTATCGCTTTTTGCTGGACTGGTGTTCTATATGCACATGCATGTCATGCAAGCCCGGCATTACAGTATGATTTTTAAGGTCAATCATCACTGCGTCAGTGTCCACTGGACTAGTGTAGCCAGATTGAATATCAACAATTTTATTGCCTTCAATAACGATGGTTTTTTCAGATTGCACTTTTTTATTTTCCGCAGTAATTAATTTACCACAATGAAGATAAGTTTTTTGTGCAATTGGGCTTCCCTGTATAAAGATAACCAATGTCAGGAGCAGGAGTAATTTTTTCATATCAGATAAATTCAGATTTTGGTTTAAGGTTTTCTAATTGTTGAAACAGTTTAATTGTTTCTATAGCTGGAGCAACGTCATGTACACGGAGAATTTTTGCGCCCTGCTTGAGCGCCTCGTAGTTAAGTACCGAAGTCCCGTTAAGCGCTTTATCGGCAGTCGTATCAAGTATTTTATATATCATAGATTTTCGAGAGAGCCCAGCTAATATAGGCCAGTCCAACATTTTGAAGGTATGCATCTTTTGCAACAGTTCATAATTGTGGGTAATCGTCTTGCCAAAACCGAAGCCTGGATCAAGGATGATATCTTTTTGTCCAAGCTCCTGCAATTGGTCAGCTTTGCGAATGAAGTAATCTAGAACCTCTAATGCTACATCGTCATAGGTAGGCTTGTCTTGCATGTTTTGAGGTGTGCCTTTCATGTGCATCAGCACGTAAGGTATATTACCATAGGATGCCACTGTCTCAAACATTTTGGTGTCCATTTCCCCACCAGAAATATCATTAATCATGGCTGCGCCTTCGTCAATTGCTATCTTAGCAATAGAAGCGCGAAATGTATCTACTGACAAAGGTGTTACTGCAAATTTTTCTTTGATACGTTTTAGTACGGGAATTAATCTTTGAATCTCTTCTTCCTCACTTACAGCTAATGAACCTGGTCTGGAAGAAACTGCGCCAACATCAATAATAGTTGCACCTTCACTTAGCATCTTCTCTACTTGACCAAGCAGTTTACTATCCGAATTGTGAATGCCACCATCGTAAAAAGAATCTGGTGTAATATTTAATATACCCATTACTACTGGGCTAGACAAATCGACCAATTGACCAGCACAGTTGAGCGTAAGATGCGGATTGAACATGATAGCTTGATTAATTATGCAAGGGCAAGTTAGCGATAAATATGGACTTGAATAAAGCCGTATCGAATAGAGGCGCTTGTCATTAATGAACTCAGAGAGGATACAGCATGTTATGGTTTTGACACGTAAAATTACCTCTAACAATTATATATATAATACTGAAATTGTATAACTTGCGTATTGAAATCTCACACATAAGATATGTTTGGCAGAAATAATAATCGCCCTCCAGCAGATGCACCTCCTTCATTTTTAAGATCATTATTTACGCTAATGATTGCGGGTGTATTCTTATTTTTTGGGTACAACCATTATAAGAAGGTGACGATCCTAGGAGGTGACACCTTCACATCTAAAGGAGGGGTATATGAAAAGAAAGACTTTAAAGTCAAGTATAGGGCGACTGACTTTAAGTATGTTATAGACGATGATTATACACTACAGCTTTTAGCAGATCCTACTAATCGTAGAAAAGAATTTAACAACTTTCTTTATGAGTACAATATGGCTTTGATCAGCCATCTGGGGAAACGAATGGGTTTTACGGATAGTCTTATGATTAGCGCAAGAGACAGATATAACGATCATCATGGATACGTGAAGGATCTCTACTACAAAGATTTTATGCGGTTGAGGTCGGGATCAACAAAAACTACCGATACCTGGTATAGAGAGGATAATATTAAGGCTGTTAATTCATTTAATGAGGTCAGCTCGAAATATACCTGTTTCATTATCAATCATATTTTGACAAGTATTTTAGAAACGAAAAATGGTTATCTAGAAGTTGAAGGAAGAAACCTAAACGAGCCTTGTAGTATTGCACTTAATGAAGGAATGGCTCCTATGATAAAGCGATTGAAGGAGCGTGCTGTAATCGATGATTTTAATAGATCCCGAGGATTACTTTCCGAAAAAGTTGAATCTACTATTTCGGAATTAGCCACTATAGAAATTAGAGATAAAAAAGGCCTGCAAAGAAAGCTCCAATCAAAAGTCATGGGTTATAATGTTTCCTCTACGAACATTGATATATCAGCCATTAGTATTCTAAAAGCCGGTTTTAAGTTGGATAAATATTTTGAGATCAAAATGTATGGTAAAGACAAACGACTAGTAGTAACACTTCCACAGCCGCAGCTACTGTCACACGAAGTTTATCCTCGAATAGATAAGTTAGATGTGGGATGGATGCGTAGCATAAAGGATGATGACTTTAACAAAAATTTTAATCTGCTTAGAGCAGAATTCAGAAAAGATGCGATCAGGAGTGACATTTTGAGTAAATCCAAGGATAAGGTGAAAGGCATTTTAGAAATCTTGCTGAGTCCTTTACTTACAGATGGGTATCAGATGGAAATACGCTATGAAGGACCTTCACAACCAATGAATATACTTAATTAACAAGAATAGATTAAAATTATAGTACTTTCGAATCTTGTAATGGACAGATTGGCAAGAATCTGGCTGCTCTTAACTATTAACTCCAAATCATCAAAGAAATAAACTTTACGCCAGAGCTATTAGAAAAATAATAACAAATAGATTTAAAATCCCTCTAAATCGTAGAATCTAGCTCACAAAAAAAAGTAATGAGTATATTTTTTAAGATATATAAAACTATCCTATTAACACTACTATTTGCGCATCCTGCGTTATGTCAGACTGATATTGTAACCACAAATAATGCTAAACAATCCCTCCAAATTGCCCAAGATATATTGACGAAGGGAGATTACAAAAGAGCAATAAAGCAACTCAAGCATACTATAAAAATAAAAGAGGACTTTGCAATTGCACATCGCCTCTTAGGTAAAGCTTACTACGATACCGATCAGTTCAAGCTCGCGATAGATGCGCTTGAGCGATCTTTTGATTTTGATAGAAAGCTATCTCGAGCAGCGTTTTTTGAAGTAGGTGATGCATACCTACGTTTGTTTGAAACTGAAAAGGCGGAATACTATCTGGGCATTTATGCTGAGATGAAGGGTAAGCGATATGCTAACGCTCAAAAGGAAAGTGGATTGGAAAAGTCATATGATCTGTACTATGAAGTAAAACTTAGCAATCTTGCTTATATAGAGACACTAGATACTACTTTGAAGTCAAGCAAAATCATCCCTCTTAAAAATGTCAATTCCAAGGATAACGAGTACTTACCAAGTCTTAGTAATGATGGTAAGTATCTGCTATTCACCCGAGAAATAGACCAGATGCAAGAAGACATTTTACTTACAGAGCGCACCGAAACAGGTTGGGGAGAGGAGAATAAAGCGGCTATATTGATAAACACCTCCAATAATGAAGGAATGGCAAAATTTGAACCGCATAATAGAACCGTCTACTATGCAGGTTGCCAGCGAAGTGAAGAGAACATTGATTGCGATATCTATGTCAGTGAATTTACAGAAGGTACGCTAGCGACCGAAATATCGCCAGCAGGAGACCTAAATTCCTCGTCATGGGACTCACAACCATCGGTAACTTGCGATGGCAAGATTCTGTATTTTGCTAGCACAAGAGAAGGTGGACTTGGTGGATCGGATATTTGGTACAGTAAAAAAAACGAAAAGGGTAGTTGGAGCTTACCTGTAAACGCTGGTGTCAATATAAATACTCCAGGCGATGAAGAGGCCCCTTTTATCGCCAAAGATGGAGAACATCTATATTTTACATCTAACTTCCATCCAGGTCAAGGGGAAGGCGACTTTTTTGTCACCTCGCTTAGTAATGGACACTGGGAGAAACCCCGCAACCTTGGCTACCCGATAAATTCACCAGCAAAAGAGTTGGGCTTATTTGTAACGGATGATACGAAGCATGTTTACTTTGCCTCAGCAAGAGAAGGTGGTGAAGGAGGATTAGATCTGTATTTTTCAGCTATGCCTGAGATCAATCGACCTAAGAAGGTGTTTCCTGTGGTGCTAAAGATAATTGACAAAACTACTCGCGAGGAGATATCTGATCAGCAGGTTATAGTTGGTTATGATGGCAAGAAAGAGGATTTTAAAAGCAATGAGAATGGAAACATTTATATGTGCCTAGAAGCAAATAAGGCCTATTCCTACCGTATTAGCAGAGAAGGCTACAAATTCTATGTAGAAGCTCATTATTTAGAAGAATACATACTAACTGCCGCACAAACGCTTTATTTGGAGATAGAACCTAAGGTTGACAAACCTGCTTACGTAGGTGAGGATCGCCACACAAAAACTATTGTACAAGTTTACTTTGATACAGACTCCTCTGATATACCCGAAAGCGATATTGAAAAGCTCGACAGGATTGCTAGACTCATCAATAAGTACGATGACTGGAAAGTACAAGTAATAGGATTTGCGGACAGCACAGGAGACGCTGATTACAATTACAAATTATCTCAGAAAAGGGCAGATTCTGTCATCGGTTATTTATCTGCCAAGTGCGCCCAAGAGATTCATCAAAAGGTAGAGTCTTCTGCACAAGGTTCCGTTACTGGGTCACTCACTGAAGCTGAAAAAAAACAGAGCCGAAGAGTGGACGTGATTCTATCCCGTTAAATCCATGTTAACATTTGGATTGTTGCTTACTGAAACTTACTTTTGGTGTTTAGCACAAAAAAAATATACCGTGGGAGACACGAATCGTAATACTAGTTCTAACTCTTCTTATATCGTTTCCAAATCTAAAATCTTCTATACCCTAGTTGTATTATGCTTATGCATTTTTGTTGTAAGCAAGATTGGAGCTAAGAAGGATCAGAGCGCTGCACTTCTATATGCTGACAAGGAGATAATCGGTAGTTTTCCAATTGTAGAGCCTACCCAAAAATTTGGATTTGTACTAGATACATTTAATGTCTATGAAAGCAATATAAAAGAAAATGAATTTCTTTCTGACATTCTGCTTAAACATAAAGTAGATTATGTGAACATAGATAAAATCGCAAAAGAAACTAGGGATATCTTTGATGTTAGATCATTGCGTGCAAATAAGCCCTATACAATCCTAAATAGAGATACCTCTACGAGTGCAGACTACTTCATATTCGAGCCTAATTCCTATCATTATGTTGTTTACGATCTTATACACCCTAGTAAATCAAAAATAGTCAAGCGAAGGATAGATAAAGTAATAAAGGAAGCTTCAGGGATAGTTGATGGTTCATTATGGAGCACTATGAAAGCAAATGGTCTCAATCAAGAACTTACTTCAAAAATGGAAGATGCTCTCGCTTGGTCTGTAGATTTTTATCATATCCAAAAAGGGGATAAATTTAAAGCTTACTATGAGCAAGATTATATAGATGGAGAGCTAGTAGGTATAGGAAAACTATTTGGTGCATACTATAAAAATTCTGATCAGGAATACTATGCTATATACTTCGAAAACGAGAAGCATCACGGATTTTTTGACTTGACAGGAAGACCTATGAAGAAAGCTTTTCTTAAAGCTCCTGTTAAATATAGTCGCATATCTTCAAGATTTAGTAAGAGGAGATTCCATCCTGTCCTCAGGCGATTTAAATCGCACCTAGGTACAGACTATGCTGCACCGCGTGGAACGCCTATTATGGCTGTTGCAGATGGCGTAGTAAGTAAACGCGCTTATACTAAGAACAATGGTTACTACGTAAAGCTAAAGCACGACAAAATGTATTCTACGCAATACCTACATATGTCTAAATTTAAGAAAGATGTGAAGGCCGGCTCCTATGTAAAACAAGGGGATGTAATTGGATATGTTGGAAAGACTGGTCTCGCTACTGGGAACCACGTCTGCTATCGTTTTTGGAAAAATGGAGTACAAGTAGATCCTCGAAGTCAAAATCTTCCACCACCAGATCCTATGCCCGAGCAGTATTTGCCAGCTTTTTATGAAGTAAAAGATAGTATTAAGACTATTATTGATCGTATAGAATACAAAGCGTTTCCTGCAGATGAAGCTAGAATGGAAACTAAGTCACTAGCGCCTTTGGCGCTGGACAGCACACTAAATTTATAATCTAGACTAGACTATTTGAAGTGTAAAGCCGAAGGTGGTACCAACATCTGGGGTACTACGTACATTAATTGTCTGCTTGTGTGCTTCTATAATATGCTTCACAATAGATAATCCTAAGCCAGATCCGCCTATAGCACGTGACCTATGCGCATCAGCTCGGTAAAAGCGATCAAATAAGTGCGGTAGGTGTTGCTCCTCTATACCATATCCATTATCTGCTATTTCTACTAGTACATTTTGTCCCATCTCATAAAAGCTGGCCTTAACCCTACCATTTTTCTTATTGTATTTCACGGCATTAGTAATCAAATTCATCAAGACCTGCCGAATGTTTTCCTTGTCAGCTAAAACACGAAACGCTTTGTTAGCAGTATCATTGAATGTCAAGTTGATGCTTTTTTCCTTTGCAAGAAATTCTTGGTCCTTAAATACTTCCTCTACTAGTGCTTTAATATCAAATTCTTCAAATTCTAGTTCTAGTTGCCCAGATTCAAGCTTTGAAATTTCTGTAAGGTCATCAACTATTACCTTTAGGCGTTCCGTATTCTTTGCAGCTCTTCTAAGATAATCTATGTTAATATTCTCATCATAAATTCCACCTTCTAGTAAAGTATGAATATAGCCTTGCATATTGAAGATTGGTGTCTTTAATTCATGAGATATATTACCTAAAAATTCTCTCCTATAATCCTCCATGGCTCGCAAGGATTTGATTTCCAAGTCTTTTTCTCGTACATATTGGCTTACATCCTTTTCTACTTGATCCATTGCATGATCATCAGCGTAACCTAAATTTTTATCTTTGACTTTATCATCAGCCCCGAGCTTGGCTTTATGGATACTCTTATAGATTAGCTTGATTCTATCATGTACGAATAACTTGACACTGGATAGGATAATAAAGTAACTTGAAATAAGCACTATAAAAGCAGCTAAGAGAAAACTAAAGAACCTCTTGTCTAGAAAATAGGGCCGTTCAAAAAAGATAGATACCGCCAGATAGACGAAGGTGATAATAATACTACTATATAATGCGATTTGTTTTAACGTTGGATTTTTAAACATTAGAAATTCAGTTTATATCCAATTCCTTTAATTGTTTTAATATAACCGTCCCCTAGTTTTTCCCTAATTTTTCTAATATGAACATCAATGGTTCTATTCCCAACTATGACATCATAGCCCCAAACCTTAGCAAAAATTTCTTCTCTGGTAAAAACTTTTCCAGGTTTTGAGGCTAGTAAACTTAATAGCTCAAATTCTTTCTTTACCATATAGACTATTTCACCGTTCTTCTTTACAGTATATCGTTCAGCATCAATAGTTATGTCCCCGAATTTTATCATTGAACTATTAGATTCCACCAAGGCTGAAGTGGCTCTTCTTCTTAATAAAGCTTTGATTCTACTCATCAAGACCTTTGGCAAAATAGGCTTAGTTATATAGTCATCACCACCATAATCCAGTGCTGCTACTTGTGAGTAATCCTCCGAGCGAGCAGTTAGAAATGCAATAATTGTATTATCATATTTTGGATCGGACCGTAACCTTTGACAAACTTCGACACCATCCATTTTAGGCATCATTATGTCCAGTAAAATAAGGTCTGGTTGCTCTAATTCAGCTACTTCTAATGCTTCTAGACCATTACTTGCCATTGAAACTTGATATCCAGCATTAGTTATGTTATATCTAATAAACTCAATGATATCAGGATCATCGTCAACAATAAGTATTTTAATATCAGAAGGCGAAGAATTTTCTAACATTGTAACTCCGATTTTACTGCGATTTATTAATAGTATTGATCCTTCTTCTTTAAGTTACTCTACTTGTAGAAGCAGTCTACCTGCAAAGAAAATTGCAACTTAAATAAGTACCTAATTGCTAATATTACAAAATTAGTAAATTAAAGGTTAAGTGAACATTAAATAAAAGCGTAAAGCTAATATGATCAATATTGAATATGATTTTATACACATTTCGTATCATGCGCATTTGCCGACTGACGGTGACGACCTCTTATTCAAAAGCTCCAATAACAAGTAGATTTACATATTACGTTAAATACTTGAAATATTTGGTTTATACAAAATAATATCGCTTTAAATCTCTGATCAAGTTTCAATTGCCTCTTGGTACAGCGTTTGAAACTATGATAAGTATATTGTTATTCCCTCAATAACAAAATAAGGTTACCATAAAAGATCTCCCCCCAGATCCCCCCAATGGAGCCTTATTTTTTTTTGTACTTACTCTTATAGGAATGATTCTCCATAGTATCTAACAGGACAAGGACCTTACTATAGATAGATTCTAGCTGTCTCGGATCTCTTTGTAAAATTTCAAGTGTAGTTTCGAAATCTACCTCACTAATTCCGTGTTTCTGATAAACTTGATTGTAGTAGATATTCGCTATACTATCTTTCTCGAGCATTGCTCTGTTTTGCAGCGCACCCTCTATAATATGTACATCACAAAGTACATCTATTAGTAGTGGCTCACGAATGGGAAGTTCAGTTTCACCCCTAGAGCATCCGAACAAGGTTATCAGAATAGAAAATAGAAAGCTTGAGCTCAATGTCCAATTTAGCGATGTCCTACACATACATTTTAGGATAGATAAAATCAAGTCGCTTGGTATTGGAAACATTTACATTATCCCATGACGAAGCAGAAGATTCTAATAGCAAAACACCACAGGTGGGTACATTGTCAATCATATCCCCTGGAAATGAATTGGCTAAGTAAGTCATAGTAGGATTATGCCCGAAAATCATAGCGAACTTTGCATCTTCTTGGATTTCTGAAATCACTTCCATGGTATCCTCAATAGAGGCATGATATAATTCGGCTATCTCTTCGAGCTTATCATCTGTTAATTTCATTTCCTTTTTGAAAACCTTAGCGGTGGTCAGTGCTCTTTTGGCAGTGCTCGAGACTAATAAATCAGGGACGCCAAAAAGTTTTAGTACTTGCTTAGCCATTACAGGTGCATCTCTAACGCCACGATTATTTAAAGGTCTATCATGATCAATCAACTGTGGACTACTCCAACTTGATTTTGCATGCCTAACTAATCCTAATTTTAACATGTATATAAATTATTATAAAATTGATTGCAAACGATAAAAAGTGAATGACCCCTTAGTTAGTCAATAGTAAATAAGTACAAATTATATTATTAGCTGACAAAGATGCTAAACCAATCTAAATTATTTATGTTTTTATCTATGTTATAATAAATCTTACCCAAAGTCATATAAAAAATGAGTATTATTGAAATTACATGGGTTTTGCATTAGCATACATAGAATTACACATCGATATCGATACTTTTGAGACTGCCGAAAAGTATCTTGAACATAATTGCTTAACTTCTTATACCAAGACTGAATATAATTTATGGACAGGTACCGTGAAGCTAGATAAATCATTTGAAGTTGAGGCTAGGATCAGTATGGGCAAAGTAAATGATATTTCTTGTGATTGTAAGGAATATGGCCCTGACGATCCTTGCGCTCATATTACATCGATGCTGATACAACTAAGAAGAGACCAACTCACTCAATCTACTGAACCTAATGAAACAAGACAGTCAATTTCTAGAGTAAAGATTTCTGATCTTTTACAAAAAGTAGATAAAGATACTTTAGCAAATTTCATCCAACAATATTCCAGAAAGAATAAAGCATTTGCTAATGAATTAAAAGCATTTCTCTCGCCGCTGATGGCAGACGTTACAGATACTCCCTACTATACACAATTGCTTCAATCTGCAATGCGGATGTCTAGAAAAAAAGATAACGATATTAGCGCTAAGGGTGCAGCCCATATCAAAATAATATCGGAGGAACTATGGTTACAGGCTGAGGATAAGGTGGCCTCCAAAAAATATACTGAGGCTACCGCTATACTAAAAGCCCTGAGTCTCCAGCTACCACTGATTATAGATAAAGTAACTAAGGCACAGTATTTCAGAGAGCTTTACACTAAAACTTTGCAAGCTTTTGCTAGTTTTCCAGATACGTTAGTGAGTCCTGAGCTATCAGATGAAATCTTTCGATTTTTGAACGTTGAGTTGCCTATGCATCCAATAATGGATAACAATTTAGATAGACAATATTTTGATACTTTATTGGCTTTGGCTTACACCAAGGAAAAAAAGTTGATCTTAAAGCAAACCATAGCAGATGCAAAGAAGCAATCTGTCAATTGGAGCAAAAAAAATTATATTAATCTTGTTTTATTTGAGCTATTGCTGGCGCAAGAAGATGGTAATGTAGCGCAAGTAGATAAGATTATCGTGAATCATCTAACCCATCCAGACATATTGATAGCTGCTCTTAAAAATGCAGCTGAAAATAATAATTGGAAGCAAGTCAGGAAACTTGCTGAAGTAGGTCTAAATCAGAAATGTAATTCAGGACTTCAACAAGTGCTATATCAATATCTCTATCAAGAGGCCTTACAAACTGAAGATACTAAGCGGATAATAAAATTTGCAGAAAAACTATATCTACATACTTATGAGAGTCAATATTTAGAAAAAGCTATAGCTTATAAAAAAGAAAAAGAACTTGTTAGCTATTACCGTTCTCTACTAAAGATGATAAAAGACGCACCATTCAAGACTAATAAGAAAAAAGCAATAGCGGAGATCTATTTGAAGTTGGATGATATAGCTGAATTATTCGCCTACATCAAAAAAATCAAATCACTGGACTTATTACAATCACTTACACCAGTATTAGTGAATGACTATAAAGTAAAGGTTCGAGCTATGTATATTTATCTGATCAGTGATTATCTAAAGAATCACCTCGGCCCAGTGCCTACACAGCGTGTAAGAAGTATACTTCTATTTTTGAGAAAGCTTGGCAATCATAATTTGGTACACGCTATATCTGATCAATTGGTTAAGGATTTTCCTGAGCGACCAGCACTTCTCGGAGAGTTAGAAATTCTGTAGATTTGCAGTATGAAATGCGAACTCTGGTGGATCGGCAAAACCAATGCACCCTATCTTAAAGATGGGATACATGTCTATACCAAGAGACTAACAAAATATACTAATTTTGAAATCAAAGAATTTGCTGATCAAAAGAATGTTAAGAATCTTTCTACCGCTGAGCTTAAGATCAAAGAAGGTAAAGATCTTTTGAAGAGACTTAAAACTAAGGATCACGTCATTCTACTAGATGAAGCAGGTAAGAGTCACACTTCTATTACTTTTGCTAAGTATATAGAAAAGCTACAATTGGCAGGTTACTCTAAAGTTATCTTTATCATAGGTGGTGCATATGGATTTTCTGATGCTCTGTACCAGAGATCAAATTCCAAAATTGCACTATCTCCAATGACATTTTCGCACCAGATGGTTCGCCTAATTTTTGCGGAACAGTTTTATCGTGCTTTTAGTATTAACAATAAAGAACCTTATCATCATCAATAATATATGCTAGACATTATAAAACAAGCCCCGCTCACTTCCATCATAGTTGCCATCACCTGTATAGTCTCCTATCTTGCTTTTCAAAATAGGGAACTACTAGACAAGCTCATTTTCCATCCCTATACGGTAGCTCGCGAAGGAAGTGAGAAGGTGCGCTTTATTACCAATGGATTTATTCACGCGGATATGATGCACCTTATTTTGAATATGTATGTCCTTTATATGTTCGGTAGCACAGTAGAGATTATCTTTGTGAACCAACTGTTTGACCCGATGATTGGTCGGGTGCTGTATTTGTTGCTCTATTTTGGAGCTGTTATCGTGGCGTGCATTCCAGCATTCATGAAGCACAAGGATAATCCCAATTATCGCTCTCTCGGTGCTTCGGGTGGTACATCAGCTATATTATTAGCTTACTGCTTGTTTTATCCTTGGAATTGGTTGTTGTTATTTTTCATTATCCCTATACCCGCTATCGTTGCGGCATTTGGGTATTTACTTTACAGCTCCTATATGAGCAAACAGACATCTGATAACATCGCTCATGATGCACACTTAGGAGGTGCTGTATTTGGAATAATTTTTACATTAATCGTCATTTTCGCATTTGTCCCTGAAGTAGTTCCAGGTATGATAGAAGGAATTTTGCAGGGACCTAGTATGCCTAACTTCTAGTAGTATATGACTAAAGACTTGAACATAAATCCTTGGAAGACGCTCTCGATCGAAGAGCGATATGATAATCCATGGATACAGATTACACACCGCGCAGTACTCAATCCTGCTGGTAGTCCTGGTATTTACGGACTAGTCCATTTTAAGAATGTAGCTATCGGAATACTTCCACTCGACCAAGATTATAATACATGGATAGTAGGACAGTATCGGTACACATTAGAAGAATACAGTTGGGAAATACCTGAAGGAGGTGGGCCTATAGGTACTGACATTCTACTATCCGCACAACGTGAGCTACTAGAAGAGACAGGCATCGAAGCTACTAATTGGACGCGAGTTTTAGAGTTAAATACCTCCAATAGTGTCACTGACGAATATGGCGTAGCCTATGTAGCGCAAGGCCTTACTTTTGGAGAAGCAAACCCAGAAGAAACAGAAGAATTGATAGTGAAGAAAATTCCTTTCGCAGAATTATATGAGATGGTGATGGATGGCCGTATCAAGGACGCGCTGTCTATGGTGACTATCTTTAAAGCTAAAGCCATGATAGATCGTGGCGAAATTTAGCCTTAGGTTTATTACTTTAAAATTCAGCTTTCTCACTACTCTGTTAATAACCACTCAGTTAATAGTTTTGAGCATTTGGGGCCTACCCATCCCTTAGCCTCCATGCTGGCGCACGGGTCGCTATGTTACATGACTACGCTACCGCTTCGGTATTCGATTCCGTGCCTCCATCGAACACTGCCGACCTTGCGTTAGGACACATGTCTTCTCGACGAACAGGGAAACATTTTATTATTTTACATTTTGGAGATTTTGCAAGCC
>ENA-ORXM01000692-ORXM01000692.1-marine-metagenome-genome-assembly--contig:-NODE-692-length-55317-cov-5.584613_pt1 | contig 55317 bp, 52 predicted proteins | sample MGYA00237867_ERZ511480 | MGnify/ENA primary metagenome ERZ511480 (study PRJEB26309, sample SAMN06266103) | marine metagenome | isolation source: Algal blade | place: United Kingdom:Sidmouth, United...
CATCGCCCCGCCGACATGCCGGTTCCCGATTCCTTCCACGATCCCGTCGATCACCTCCCGCGCTTCATGCGAGAGATGGAGCTCAGTCAGGCCGCTCGAGGATCGATGCGGATCAGCGAGCCCGCACTGCGTGATGCCATGGCGGCCGAGTTCGGCGCCATCGAACTGATCGATGCTGGTGTGGGGCGGATGCTGGCGGCGCTCGGAGCGTCGGGTCAGGCTGACGACACCATCGTGGTCTTCACCTCCGATCACGGCGACATGTTCGGCGATCACGGGTTCATGCTCAAAGGTGGCATGGTCTTCGAGGGAACGACGCGTGTGCCGCTGGTGATCGCTCGCCCGGATGACGAGCCCAAGCGAACAGCGTCGCTGGCATCCTCACTCGACATCGGCACGACGTTGCTCGATCTCGTCGACGTGGACGCCTATCGCGGTGTGCAGGGTACGAGCCTGGCTCCCGTGCTCGACGATCCGTTGGCCCGAGTGCGAGACCATGTCCTGATCGAGGAGGACATCCCGTCCTACGGCCTCTACGAGAACGCACTTCCCGAACGTTCTCGAACACTGGTCACCGCCGATGCCCGGATGACTCGCTACTCGACGGGCGAGAGCGAGCTGTACGACCTCGCCGCTGATCGGGGCGAGCGACGAAACCTGGTGGGGCTGTCAGCTGACCTCCAACGCGAGATGACCGAGCAACTCCTCGACGCACTTGTTGCCGCGGCCGATCACGCCCGCCCCGAATCCACGCTCGAGGAGGCGTAGCCCTTCTCACGAAGCGCTTTCGAGCCCGCTCTTGGAACGAAATTCCGCGGCATCGTTGAGGTGGTCGAAGGGCTTGTCCGGCGCCGATCACTCGGAGGGTGATCTACTCAGCGCTTGTCTGCTTGGCTCGTTTGGCGAGCACTTTGAGTGAGAACGCTTCGCCTCGTCCGGGATCGCTCCATGGGCACACGCTGATGCAGATCCCGCACCCGTGGTTCTCTACGAAGTACGGGATGCAGGTGTCGAAGTCGACGTACCACCGCTCACGGCCACGGACCATCTGCTTCGTGTCGAAGATGGCATGCGGAGGGCAGTTCGTGGTGCAGACCACGCACCGGGCGCAGAAATCATCGACGCCAATGTCCTCCGGGCCGTCGATGACCAGCGGAAGGTTGGTCACGACGGCGCCCAGGCGGTACATCGACCCGAGCTCCTTCGAGATCATCGAACCGTGCTTGCCCAGTTGACCGAGGCCAGCTTCGACGGCTGCGGGGATCTGCAGCAGCGAGTGGATCGCGGCCTCTGCCTCCCAACCCATGCTGCGGATCTGTTGGGCGACGCTGGCCGAGATGCGATCGGTTGATCGGTACTCGGATTGGATCGTTAAACCGGAGTGCTCGCTCGGAGCTTGCAGAGCCGCATCGCGGTCCATCGCCACACCGAAACTGATGACGTAGGGGTACTCGAACGGGTGGTCCTCCTTGAGCATGTCTTCGGTCAGCGGAGCGATGCCAACCATCACGGCGCCAGCCTCGCGAGTGATGGCTTTGATCTGCTCGGTCATGGAGGCGGGATCGTCGACCGGCACTCGCACCGGCGCCGTCTCGCCGGCAAACCGCCGCGACAGCCACTGGCGTTTGAGAAGGGCAATCCACTCCTTCTCGCTTCGGATCCCCTGGAACAAAAACTCGAGCTTTCCCATCGGGTGCCCGAACTGCCAGGTGTGGAAGATGGGGCTGGAGCGACGGTGCTCGGTCTCGCCGAGCCCATTGATGTGGTTGCCAGAAACCGGCGGATGCTGGACGTCGAACGCGTAGTCGGTCGAGGGGTACTCATCGAGCGTCATGAAGTGAGACTTTTTCGATGCGACACCTGTCTTCGGGGTGAAGTCAGCGATCGGTTCATCGGGTCCCGGAGATGGGATGGGTGGTCCGAACTCGTCGAGCACGATCTTGTTGCCCGTGCGTTTGGCTTCGAGGAAACGGGCTCGTAGTTGGCGACCGGTGGTCCAGTGTCGACGCGACGTTGCGAGCAGCTGTTTCGCACCCCCGATGTCTTGCCGGATGCGTTCCGCCACCTGGCCGGTCCGAGCTCGTGTTGACAGGACCATGTTTCAGTCTTCCTTCACCCAACCGAGGGTCACGGGGTGACCTGGGCGTTGCTCGTGAGCTTCACCGATGTGCTTCCCGGCTTCCCACCCGACGTCAGCGAGGTTCTCGGTGGCCCAGTCGACGGACTCCTGATCGGTGACCGTGGCGATGGTGTCGTTCCAACGGTTCAGCCAGGCAGCAAGACACGTGACGCCCATGATCTCGACGATCTGTTCGTTGTCGTAGTGCTTGCGCAGTTCGGCAAAGTGCTCTGGCCCAGCGGCGTTCGGAGACTGGGCCGATGCTCGCATCAGGTCGAGCGCGGCCCGTTCGGCTGCAGTGAACAGGTCGGACGTCTCGTAGAGCCAGATCGCCTTGATGCGCTCGGTCTCCACGCCGCTGAGGCTGAGGTGATAGGCGCCGTGTGACTGGCAGTGACGACAGCCGCTGGCCAGGCTGGCCATGGTGAACAGCTCGTACTTGAACTGCCGTGAGATCTTGCGATCGCTGTACACGAGATCAGCGAGTTGGTTGACTTCAGCACGAAGCTCGGGCCACTGACTCAGCTCGAGATCTTGGCGGTCTTGATAGTTGGTCACGTCAGCTCCGCTGCCTCTGTGCGAAGTTCCTGAGCACAGGTGTGTAAGTAGTTTCTTCCGGTCGCCGTCACGAGATTGATGGCCAATTCGTCGAGCGCATCGGCTTTGAGTTCGAGCGTTGCTCGTCGCTCGTGGGAGAGCGCCAACACCATGTCGCAGAGTTCGGCAGACCACTGGGCGTCGCCAGCGGCAAGAGCCTCAGAGGCCTGCTGCAGAAGCACGCCCGGACCACCAGCCAGCCCTGCGATTCGCTCGGCCCGGTCAGCCGGGTGGAGCGGATGCATCGCGGTCGGGTTGCCGTCGAACCACCCGAGGATCCCGCTGAAGATCGAACGGACGCCCCAGCTGACATTGCCGTAGTACTGGCCGAGCAAGGGCTCGTCGGCAAGTTCGGGGGGCAGTGTGACTTCGTGGGCCAGCTCGTCCGGTGTCTTGCCGGCGTTGATGCCGGCGATCGTTTCGTTGTAGACGTGCCAGAGTCCTCGGCTGTAGATGTCGAGCGCTTTGTCGACATCGGCCGCACCCGAGAATGGGGTGGTGTGACCGAGTACGAGGTGGTCTGCTTGTTTTGCTCGGATGCGGTCGACTGACTCACACCAGTCGCGCACGTCCCGGTATTGCGTGCCCCGGATCGCATACAGATTCGGGAACGACCGGTACATGTTGTCGCCGCTGAACACGACCCGGTGTTCTGGGCTCCAGGTCATGATTTGGTCGTCGGTCTCGCCTGGGTTGTAGGAGACCTCGAGCGTCACGCCACCGATGGAGATGGTGGCGTCGGTGGCGAACGTGCGGTTGGGAAGAGTCTTTTCCTCGAGGTCACCGCTCGGCCCGCCAGCGAGGGCGCCTGCCTTGGGGTAGATGACGGGAGCGATGCCGTTGTTGATTCGCTTCTCCGGCGGAAGCTGGAAGCCCGCTTGGCGAATGCCCCGTTGCTTGGCGATCGTCACCTGGTTGCGGGCAAAGCCAAGCGCCTCGTCGCCGAAGCGGTCGATGCCCCAGATCTCGATCTCGGGGTTCTCATCGAGAAACGCCTGGGCGCCACCGGTGTGATCGGGGTGACCGTGGGTGTAGACGAGCGCGAGGATGGGTAACTCGGTTCGGGTGCGCAACTCAGTGATGGCCTCGGCCGACAACTGCGGGACCGAGCCCGAGTCGACGGCAACGATGCCGGTGTCGCCGATGACGAATGAGAAGGTCGACACGCCGTAACCAACCACGACGTGCACGTGCTCGGTGAGCTCGATGTATTGCCGGGCGAACAGGTGGTTGATGGAACGGAGCTCTGCAGACGCAGCTGTGTCCGGAAGGCTTGTATTGGTCATGGGTTCTTTCCGGAGATGGTCAGCGGAGGTGGTCGGGGACGGTGACCCCGAGTTCGTCGCCGATGTCATAGAACTTCTTGTTGACCGGGACGCCGATGGCGTCGACGACCCTGTTCGTGCATTCGAAGTCGGCGCACACCGCAGCAGCTCGTGTGACCGCCCCCGGGCCGCCAGCGGCGAGCAGGCGCTCTCGAGCAACTGGCAGCTCGTCGAAGTCGACGAGTGAGATGGCATCGACGAAGGCGATGAGTTCGTTCCCGAGCGGTAAAAGGGCATCGAGTGGTGGCTTGGTCAGGGCGACGATGTTGACCGGCTGGTTCTGGGCTTTGGCACTCTCACGGAGCATCCATGCGTGGCCGAACAGTCAAAAGAAGCATTCATTGAGCCACGACGTTCGAGCCGCGACGAGTTCCATCTGTGGCCGGCTGAGCTCAAGGCCGGGCTCTTCGCCGTACTTGTGGATGACGTTGTCGGGGATGTACCACGCTGATGCAAGCGTCTTCTTCGCTGCCTTCTCGTTGGGCAGTGCGGTCAAGGCTGTAGGTGCAAGGGCAACGCCTACGGTCGGCACCCACGCGTTCATCTTTGCTGCGTCGGCATCCACGATCGGGACGGGGCCTCCCGGTACCGGCGCTGGCAGTGGCTCTAGCTCGTGACCGAGAGCGAATCGGTACGAGTCGATGCCGGTGATCTGGGCGACCACGGATACGAGCTCGATGTAGGCGAGGACTTCTCGACCGTCTGCCTCCCAAGCCTCGACGTGAGCGAGGCGGCTCGACTTGGCGTCGGCAGCGACTCGCGCAACGGCCTCGGCAAGGATGGGCGGCAGGCTCGAGGTCACTTCTCCGAGTCCTCGTGCCGCTCGGGCGTGCTCGGCGAAGGCGATCCGTTCGGCGCCGGTGAAGAACGATCCGGGCGAAGCGATCGCAGCCAGGGCGGCGCTGATTGCGCTCTCCACGGCGGGAAGTGTGTGCGTGTGCATCGAGGCTCCATTGATGGCGACGTGCGTCACCAAACTGTCCTCAACATTGTTGACAATCCAAGAGCGCGCTGTCAAACTCCCGCATCGTAACGATCGTGAATACTTCATGAACGTCTCACAAAGGGGAACTATGCGAGCACAACCGTGGAAGCGATACGTCGCTGCCCTGATGGCTTTCGGTCTCGTCACCGCAGCCTGCAGCAGCGGCAGCGATGGCGAGACGGCCGAGACAACGGCAGTCGACAGCACCGAAGAAACCGAAGAGACCACGGCCCCCGAGCCGGCAGAAGAGGAAACCGTCGGTGATGTCGAAATCGACGAAGAGGCAGCGAACTGCGCCAGTGCCGTTGAGCTCGAAGTCGGCGACTACAACCCGGGTCCTCCACTCACCTTCGCCAACTCGATTGCGCTCGGGACCGGCTATAACCCGCACAACGATCAAGGGCCTGCCAACTTCTCCTACTATGGCTGGGTCTTCGAGGGGCTGGTCCGTCAAGACAGCGACGGAACCATCGTTCCGTGGCTGGCCAAGTGCTGGGAAGTCAGCGACACCGGTGACACGGTCACGTTCTTCCTGCACGAAGGTGTCACCTTCCACGACGGTGCGCCGCTCGATGCCGAAGCCGTCAAGGCCAACGTCGAGTTCGTGAAGACCGCCGGGCCGCCCGAGGTCATTCCGCCGGTTGGGGGTCAGATGGGCATCGTTGACACCGTCGAGGTCGTCGATGAACTCACCGTGCAGTTCAACCTGGCCGGGCCGGGCGAAGTGCTGCTCCTCAGCGGCCTCATTCGCAACTCCGGATTCTTGGTGTCGCCGGCATCGCTCGGAAGCGCCGGCGCCAACCCAATCGGCACCGGCCCCTACATGGTCGACAGCGTCAACGCTGACAATACCGAGGTCAACCTTGCGGGTTACGACGGCTACTGGCAGCCCCAGCTCGTCGGTGCCGAGAGCGTCGTGATCACCGCCGTCATCGATGCCCAGGCTCGAGTCGACGGTCTCAATGCCGGCCAGTTCGACACCGCAGTCATCAACACCAACCAGTCAAGCGACGTGCCGGCATTCAGCGAAGCGCCGACCGTCCGTATCGGCTTCGTGGTAGCAGACTGGACGGGCGAAACCGTCCCGGCCCTTGCCAACCGCGATGTTCGCTGCGCCATGGGTCAGGCTCTCAACCGGGTCGGTATTCAGGAAGCGTTCGGTAGCCCTGCCGAGTCGGCAATCAACCAGTTTGCCGTCAGCCCTGACGACTACGCCTACATCGCAGATCTTGATGTGGCTGACTTCGACATCGAGGCTGCGCAGGCAGCGTTCGAAGCGACAGGCGAAGCGGGCTTCACCTTCCAGAACGGTCACCTGCCTTTCAACTTCTGGCCGGTGGTGTCGTCTGCCTACAGCGGCGCCTTGGCCGAGCTTGGCATCACCATGGAGAACGAAGCACTTGATCCGCCATCTGGTGGCGAGATGTTCGCTCGACTTGCTGCCGGTCAATACCCGGTGCAGATCATTGCCTTCAACGAGCCGAACGCTCTGATGTCGCTGATCGCCCGTACCGGCGGGGCAAGTTTCAACCCGTCAGGCGTCTCGCCCGACGGCGTCGACGAGTTGGTTGCGTCCGCTCGAGCGAAGTCCTTCGAAGACGCCGAAGCTGATGTCGCCGCAGCATGGGAGATCATGCTTGAAGAGTGCGTGTTCATCATGCAGCAAGCGCTGTCGACGGCGGTCGGGTTCCAGAGCAATGTCACCGGCGTCGTCCACACCACCGGGGTGCCGATTTCCTACTGGCCACACGGCGTCCGCAAGGACGGCTGAGAACACGAGTTGGTCATGCCCGATCGGTCCAGACTGGTCGGGCGTGACCACCCGTAGTCACCGCAACCTGGAGCCACTGATGACGACAACTGAAGATCCAGCAACAAGTGTCGTGATCGAGCGTCTCGTTGGCCAGCGCATGCATGCCTTCAGTAACTCGGTGTCGAGCAGCTACTACCATCGGACCGAGAAGTCTTTCGGTGTGACGTTGCCCGAGTGGCGTGTGTTGCGGTCCGCAATTCTCGATCCCGAGATCACCCAAGGTCAGATTGCGACGGCCGAGGGTCTCAACGTGATGAACGTCAGCCGGGCAGTCTCCGGACTGAAGAAGAAGGAGCTCCTTGAGGCCCGCCTCGACCCCGACGATCGTCGCCGGAGTCTGCTCACCCCAACCGCGTTGGGCCAAGAGCTCGGAGCCGACCTGGCGGTTCGCGAGCGGGCGATGTACGAGCACGTGTTTTCTGTGCTTTCCGCCGACGAAGTAGAAGCTCTCGACGGGTTGCTCAGTCGGGTCAACGAATTCGTCGCAACTGCTGATCTACCTGATCCACCGCCTGCGTCACGTCATTGGATCGACGTCTTGCATCACCACGCCGGCGACTGACCGACTCCCGAGGGACCTGACATGGCGAGATACATCACCTTCCGAGTGCTTGCGACCATTCCGCTCCTGTTCGCGATCGCCGTCCTCACCTTTCTGATCTCGGTTGGTATGGAATCGAGAGGCTCGATCGCGATCCAGATCTGCGGAGACGGCGCCACGCCCGAGTGCATTGCCGACATCGAGAACGAGCTCGGGCTGAATGATCCTCTCCCGACTCGGTTCGTCGGTTGGCTGGGCGACGTCGTGCGCGGCGATCTCGGCACGTCACTGGCGAACACCGACACCGACGTGACAGCGCTGATCGGCGAACGCATTTGGCCGACCATCAGCATCGTTGCCTTCAGTCTCCTCATTGGCGTCACGCTTGGCATGGGTATGGGCATTGTCTCGGCCGTCCGTCCCGGAGGCCCTCTCGACCAGAGCCTGTCGGTGATCGCTGGCACGGTGGTCGCGGTGCCTGGCTTCATCATTGGCATGTTGTTGTCGTGGTGGTTGGCCGTTCAGTGGGGATGGTTCGACCCGACGGGCTATGTCTCGTTCGGCGAGTCGGTGGGCGGCTGGTTGAAATCCATTGCACTCCCAGGGTTTGCGCTCGCCCTCCCAACCGTCGCCATTGTTCAACGCCAGCTTCGGAGTTCGATGGCCAATGCGTTGCAGTCGCGCTATGTCCTCGCCGCTCGGGCCCGAGGAGTTGGTCGGGCGACGTTGATCACTCGACACGCCCTGCCCAACGCGATGATCCCCACCATCACAGTGATCGGGTTCCGTGCTGCGGCGGCGATCGGACTGACCGTGGCGGTCGAATTGGTCTTTGGCATTCGAGGGATGGGCGAGCTGCTCATCACCTCGATTGTCCGCCGCGACGTCACCGTGCTTCAGGGCGGCATGTTGGTCGTTGGTCTGGCCGTTGCCCTGGTCAACATCGTGGTCGACGTCAGCTACGGGTTCCTGAATCCGAAGGTGAGGTTGGGATCGTGACGGCGCCGACAGGGACGACCGACAACGATTCACCCGCAACGTCTGGCAGCGAGACTGCGGCAGACATCGCGGCGCCGCCTGATTCCCCACGGTCGCGGGTGTGGCGCCGGTTGTTCGGCAATCCGCTTGCGCTGTTGTCGATGATCTGGGTTTTTCTGTTGGTCGTGGCTTGGATTTGGCCCGAGGTGCTGGCCACCCGTGATCCGCTGAAGGGTGATCCAGCGCTCCAGGACCTCAACCTCACGCCGAGCCGGGAGTATTGGCTCGGTACCGATGGCCTCGGTCGCGACTACTACAGCCGGGTCATCTTCGGTGCCGGCTTTGCCTTCCAGTCGATTGCCATTGCGTTGTCCATCGCCATCGGCATCGGTGTTCCGGTCGGTTTGTTCTCGGGGTGGAAAGGCGGCCGAGTCGACCGTGTGATCATGTGGTGCAACGACGTGCTGTTCTCGTTGCCGATCGTGTTGCTGGCATTTGCGGTCATCATGATCCTCGAACCGTCGCTGGTGAACGCGATGATCGGCGTTGGCATCGCGATGTCGACTCGATTCGCACGACTGACCAGAGCCGTGACCTTGGCCGAGAAAGAAGAGCTGTATGTTGATGCCGCTCGTATCACTGGCTTGTCCTCGTCGACGATCTTGCGGCGCTACATCGTGCCGAACTTGCTGCCGCCGCTTGTGGTGCAGTTCGCTCTGATCTCGGGTGCCATCATCTTGATCGGCGCAACCCTGAGCTTCCTCGGCGTCGGCGCCAACCTCGACGACCCCGATTGGGGCGTCATGTTGTCGAGATCCCGCACCGAGTTCCGGCGCGTTGGCATCTGGCAAATCATTCCCCCGGGTGGTGCGCTCGTCTTCACCATCTTGGCGTTCAACCTCTTGGGTGACGCCATTCGCGACTCGATTGGCCGAGATCGCAGCAGCAATGCGCTCACGGTTTCGAAACGCTCGTCGGTCAAGCCAAGCGATCGTGCCCACCGCGAGGGTGCTGCGCTGTCGGTCCGCACGATGGATGTTGAGTTTCCGACCCAGGACGGCAAGCCGGTTCAGATCCTCAGCGGTGTGTCGCTTGCGGTGCAACCGGGCGAAACCCTGGGCATCGTCGGTGAGTCTGGCTCGGGCAAGAGCATGACAGCTCTGTCGGCTCTGGGCCTCACGCCAGCGCCGGGTCAGATGACCAGAGGCAGCGTGCAGCTCGATGGCCGAGATGTCACGTCGTTATCGGAGAAGGAATGGCAGAAGATCCGCGGCAAGGACATCGGCGTCATCTTCCAAGAACCCATTGCCGTACTGAACCCCGCCATCAAGGTCGGGCGGCAGATCATGGAGCCCCTTCTGCTGCATACCGACATGAACAAGAAGCAGGCCCGCGAACGAGCGATCGAGCTGCTTGCTGAAGTCAAGGTGCCTGATCCCGCTCGACGCATGGATCAGTATCCGCATGAGTTCTCCGGCGGTATGGCTCAGCGTGTGGGCATTGCCATGGCGTTGGCCTGCGAGCCCAAGCTGTTGATCGCCGATGAGCCCACCACGGCCCTCGACGTCACCGTGCAGGGGCAGATCCTCGATCTTTTGATGGAGATCCAGGAACAGCGAGGTACGAGCATCGTCATCATCACTCACGACCTCGGCGTCATTGCCGAGGTCGCCGATCGCGTGATCGTGATGTACGCCGGCCAGGGCGTCGAAGGTGGATTGGCTGACGACATCTTTGATCGGCCGAAGCATCCGTACACCAAGGCACTGCTCGAAAGCATGCCCAGCGGCCAGCACACCGATCGCCTCACCGTCATCCCCGGCATGGTCCCGGCACCGAGTGATTGGCCCAACGGCTGCCGCTTCGCCCCGCGGTGCCAACACGCCACCGACCTGTGTCGAAACGAAGTACCCGAGCTGGAAGTGATCGAGGCTGGCGTGACGATCAGGTGCCATCACTGGCAGGAGCTTCAGTCACCGGCGACCGAGGAAGTAGGCACGGCATGAGCGAGGCACTGATTTCGGTCGAGAACCTGGCCGTCAACTTCGCTGGTCGAGGCCGAATGTTCGGTCCTCCGCCTGCACCGGTCAAGGCAGTGAACGACGTCTCGTTCTCGATCCAGCCAGGCCGAACCTTCGGCCTCGTCGGCGAGTCGGGGTCAGGCAAGTCAACAGTCGCTCGCGCCATTCTGCAGCTCGTCGACATCCACGCCGGAACCATTCGCCTCGAGGGTGAAGACGTCACTCGTGTGGCCCGTCGTGACGAGCTGCGATTCCGCAAGCGAGTCCAAGCGGTGTTGCAGGACCCGTTCTCCTCGCTCAACCAAGTGCACCAAACCGGCACCATCATCGGTGACGGCATCACACGTCACAAAGGCACCAAAGGCAGCGAGCGAGACAACGAGGTGCGTCGTTTGCTCGACGAGGTTGGCCTCTCGGGGGACTACCTCGCCCGCTACCCGTACGAGATGTCAGGCGGGCAGCGCCAGAGGATCTCGATCGCTCGCGCGCTTGGTGTAGGCCCGAAGCTCATCATCGCGGATGAAGCCACCAGCGCTCTCGATGTCTCGATCCAGAGCCAGGTCATCAACTTGCTCCAGGACATCCAAAAAGAAGACGGTGTGGCGTTCCTGTTCATCGCCCACGACCTCGAAGTTGTCAGCCACATCAGCCACGATGTCGGCGTGATGTACCTCGGGTATCTGGTCGAGCGGGGCGATGCCGACTCGGTCTACGAGCAGCCAGCCCATCCCTATACCGAGATGTTGCTGTCATCGATTCCTGTGCCGAACCCGGCTGAGCAAGCCGTTCGCCGGCAGCTGCGCAAGGCATTCATCGACGGTGAGCCGCCGTCGCCCGCCAATCTGCCAAAGGGGTGCCCCTTCGCCAATCGATGTCCGGTCGCCATGGACATCTGTACCGAAGAGATGCCAGACATCACCCCCGCCCACGATGGCGGTGCGGTGCGGTGCCACTTGCACACCTCGGGGCCCGAGCTCGGCGGCGGTTCCGTCGTTGATTTCATCAAGTCCCAAGCTCGTCGGACCGCCGACGCGAGCTGAACCATCACGTGGAGCCAAACGAATGAGTACCTCTGTCACCATCACGGGAACCGGTTGTCCGATTCCCGATGCCAATCGAGCCGGGCCAGGCGCGCTCGTTCGCTACAACGATCTCACGCTGCAGTTCGATATCGGTCGGGGAACCGTTCAGCGACTGACCGGTGCGAACGTGTGGATCCCTGAGCTGAGCGCTGCCTTCGTTACCCATCATCACAGCGACCATTTGACAGGGCTCACCGATGTGATCCTGACGTACTGGAACATGGATCGCACCGACAAGCGGCCACCGCTTCCGATCATCGCTCCGAGCGGTCCGTCAGCTGCCTACGTGCAGACGCTCCTCGACGGTTGGGACGACGACATCGATACGCGTGCCGCTCATGCTGGGCGTGAGACGCGGCCGGCGTTCGATCTGGTCGAATTCCCGATTCCAGATCATCCAACCGAGGTCTGGCGTTCCGGCGACGTTGTGGTGTCGGCTGGCCAGGTTCGACACGAACCATGCGAGAACTCGGTTGGGTATCGGGTGGATACCCCCGATGGTTCGGTGGCGATCACCGGCGATACGAAGGTGTGTGACGAGGTGGCCGAACTCGCTGAGGGAGTGGACGTATTGGTCTACGAGGCCATGCGCTACTCGTTCTTCGAGCAGCTGCCGGCTCATCGTCACTACGTCATGGACTATCACGCTGACACCCACCAGATCGGCGCCCAGGCTGCAGCGCTCGGCGTCCCCAAGCTCATCCTCACGCATCTCATCCCCGCCCCGGTCTCCGACGAGGACCGGCAGCTCTTCGTCGACGAGGTCCGTGCTGGCGGATATGAAGGTGAGTTGGTCGTGGCCGACGATCTGTACTCAACTGCGGTCGGCGACGGCGGCGTTCCCGAGGTCCGCAAGATCGTGCAATCTGCCAACCAAGAGACATGATCCGCTCGGAGGCGATTGGGCAATGAGTGATGGCGTCAGAATCGCCGTTGTAGGTGTCGGAGCGTTCGGCCAGAAGCATCTTGATGCGCTTGCCTCCATCGATGAAGCCAACGTCGTGCTTGTAGCCGACCCCGTTGCGGCTGCGGTGGAGAAGACAGCGGCCGATCGGGGGATCGATCGAGTCGAGACGACGATCGAGGCGGTGCTGGCTCACGGTGACATCGATGCGGTGGTGCTCGCCACCCCCACGCAAGTCCATGCCGAGCAGGCCATCGCGTGCCTCGATGCGGGCAAGCATGTCGAGGTCGAGATCCCGCTGTGCGACAACCTCGCTGATGGACGTGCCGTCGTCGAGGCCCAGGAACGATCGGGAAAGGTCGCCGTCTGCGGGCACACCCGACGTTTCAATCCCAGCCACCAGTGGGTGCGACGCCGCATCGATGCCGGCGAGTACGTCGTGCAACACATGGACGTGCAGACGTTCTTCTTTCGTCGCACCAACACGAATGCGCTTGGCCAACCCCGGAGCTGGACCGACCACCTGTTGTGGCATCACGCTGCCCACACGATCGATCTGTTTCAGTTCCAGACGGGGTCGCCGGTCGTGCAGGCCAATGCTATGCAAGGGCCGTTCCACCCTGAGCTCGGCATCGCGATGGACATGTCGATCCAGCTCAAGACGGCAGCCGGCCAGCTCTGCACGCTCGCGTTGTCGTTCAACAACGACGGGCCGTTGGGAACGACGTTCCGCTACATCGGCGACACGGGCACGTACATCGCACGATACGACGATCTCGTGAATGGCTCAGAGGAACCGATCGATGTTTCGCAAGTCGATGTGTCGATGAACGGGATCGAGCTCCAGGACCGCGACTTCATCGCCGCGATCACGACAGGCAAGGAACCCGTGGCCAGTGTCGCCACCGTCCTGCCGTGCTACGAAGTGCTCGAGGAGCTCCAACGCCAGCTCGGACCCGGCGGACTTCGTTGATGGAGTAACACCTCTCGATGGGCGCGCGCGGTACCGAGACTCGTTCGCTTGCCGATCAAGCCAACACAGCGGCGGATCACAAAATCAGCGTCAGTGGAGCCGTGTTTTCAGCCGGCTATTGCACGCGGAGCGCACGACCGGATCTGTAGTAGCTCGCCAAAAGCACGAAAAACCCCTTGTTCAAGGGGTTTTCCTTGTCGGGTTGGAGTGATTTGAACACTCGACCCCCTGCTCCCAAAGCAGGTGCGCTACCAAGCTGCGCCACAACCCGTTGTATGAACCGGTGATCTGTGATGAGCAGATCACCGGTTCGACGAGCAGCGTAGCGCCATCTCGCACGAGGTCGTGCTGGGTCCACTGGCTTCATTTTCTCCTCTGTACACTCCAGCCGGTGAAATCTTCTGTTGAGGCCCTCGAGGGCAACAAGGTCAAGGTCATCGTCGACATCGAAGAGGCGGAGTTCGAGAAAGATCTCGACGCTGCGTTCAGTCGGCTCGGCAAAGAAGTCAAGATGCCGGGCTTCCGCCCAGGCAAGGTGCCGCGCAAGGTGCTCGAAGCTCGCATTGGCGTTGACTACGCCCGCCAAGACGCCTTCCGTGAAGGTCTGCCGGAGTTCTACGTCGAGGCAGTGAAAGAGCATTCGATCGATGTGATCGCTCCTCCATCCATCGAAGTCACCGGCGGAGAAGACGGCGGCGACATCACCTTCGAGGCCGAGGTCGAGGTTCGCCCGATCATCGAGCTCAGTGACTACGCCCCCCTCGAGGTTGAAATTCCGGCCCCAGGTGTGAGCGAAGACGAGATCGACGAGCAGATCGAGCAGATGCTCGGCCAGTACGGCACGCTCGAAACCGTCGAGCGCCCTGCCGAAGACGGCGATCGGGTCAGCATCGACATCGAAGCCATCCACGAAGGCGAGCCGGTTGCCGGTCTCACCGCCGAGGACTACCTCTACCAGCTTGGTATGGGTGCGGTTGTCCCCGAACTCGACGACAATCTCGTCGGTGCATCATCGGGTGACGACATCACCTTTGAAGCTGTGCATCCCGATGAAGACGAAGAAGAGCCTCTTTACTTCACCATCAAGGTCAAGCAGGTCCAAGCCACGGTTTTGCCCGAAGCCGACGATGCGTGGGCCAAAGACAACAGCGAATTCGAAACGGTTGCTGAGCTCCGCGCCGATCTCGAAGAGCGTCTCGGTCGTAGCCGGATCATCCAGTCGATCACGGCTCGCCGCAACAACATTGCCGAGGCCGTCGCCAAGATGGTCGACGACGAGTTGGTGCCTGAAGCACTCGAATCAATGGAATTCGAGAACCGCATCCAAGACATGGCCATGCGCTTGCAGGCTCAGGGGCTCGACTTCGATCAGTTCTTGCAGTTCAGCGGCCAGTCTCGTGAAGCGCTCCTCGGCGACATGCGCGAAGGTGCTGCAGTGTCGGCTCGCCTCGACCTCGCCCTGCGAGCCATTGCCAAGGCTGAAGGACTCGAGCCGGACGACGCCGAACTCGAAGTCGAATTCGAGCGAGTGGCCGCCCAAGTCGAACGAACCGTCGACGACGTCCGCGAAGAGTTCACAGCTGCAGGTCAGCTGCCAGCGATACGATCAGACCTCGCCAAGAGCAACGCCCTCGACTGGTTGGTTGAACAGACCACGCTGGTCGATGAAGGCGGAAAATCCATTGATGCTGCAGATCTTGTTCTGCCGGCCGAAGATGAAGAGGAAGCGGCTGTCGCATCAGCCGATCCAGCGCCCGAAGAAGAGTCGACCCAGGAAGAGCAAGCATGACGAGCAATTCAATGAGTCCACAGGCCAACTACATCATCCCCTCGGTCATCGAGAAGAGCAACGGTCGCGAAGTCTCTTCCGACCTCTACAGCCGCCTCCTGCGCGACAACATCATTTTCCTCGGCACGCCGATCGACGATGGCGTCGCCAACGTGATCTGTGCGCAGTTGCTGCACCTCGAGTCCGAGAACCCCGATCGCGACATCAGCCTCTACATCAACTCACCCGGGGGCGACGTCAATGCGATGTTCGCCATCTACGACACGATGCAGTACATCCGTCCCGACGTGAGCACGATCTGTTTCGGCCAAGCTGCTTCAGCTGCTGCGGTGCTGCTCGCTGCCGGCAGTGCTGGCAAGCGCATGGCCCTGCCGAGCTCTCGCATCTTGCTGCACCAGCCGTACTCGGGTGCGCAGGGTCAGGTGTCCGACCTCGAGATTGCCGCCAACGAAATCGAACGGCTCAAGACCCAACTCGAATCGATCCTGGCGCTCCACACCGGCCAGACCTCGGACAAGATCCAGTCAGACACCGACCGTGACTTTGTCATGACCGCAGATGAGGCGAAGGCCTATGGTGTCATCGACGAAGTGATTCAAACTCGTAACTCTGTCGACACCAGCGGCCCCATCCGCGCACTCGACTCCTGAGGAGAGGCACCACATGGCCAAATTCGGTGAAGGAGGCGAACTCCTCAAGTGCTCGTTCTGCGGCAAGTCGCAGAAGCAGGTCAAAAAGCTGATCGCTGGGCCAGGCGTCTACATCTGCGACGAGTGCATCGATCTCTGTAACGAGATCATCGAAGAGGAGTTGGCCGAAGGCACCGACGTCAGCTTCGAGGAGCTGCCGAAGCCTCGCGAGATCTACGAGTTCTTGAACGAGTACATCGTCGGGCAAGACCAAGCAAAGAAGGTCCTGTCGGTCGCGGTGTACAACCACTACAAGCGCATCCAGCATGGATCCAGCGGTCTCGGCGACGCCGTCGAGTTGGCGAAGTCGAACATCTTGCTGGTCGGTCCAACTGGCTGTGGCAAGACCTTCCTCGCCCAGACCCTCGCTCGCATGCTGAACGTTCCGTTCGCCATCGCCGATGCCACTGCGCTCACCGAGGCTGGCTATGTCGGCGAAGATGTCGAGAACATCCTTCTCAAGCTGATCCAGGCGGCCGACTTCGATACGAAACGAGCCGAGAACGGGATCATCTACATCGATGAGATCGACAAGGTCGCTCGTAAGTCCGAGAACCCGTCGATCACCCGTGATGTTTCGGGTGAAGGCGTGCAGCAAGCATTGTTGAAGATCCTCGAGGGCACGGTCGCTTCGGTTCCGCCGCAGGGCGGTCGGAAACATCCTCATCAGGACTTCCTTCAGATCGACACGACAAACGTCTTGTTCATCTGTGGCGGCGCCTTTGCCGGCATGGACGACATCATCAAATCTCGACTGGGCACGAAGGCCATCGGGTTTCGCACTGATGGTGCAGTGTCGGAAACCGTCGATGTCGAAGAGAACATCTACAGCCATCTCCTCCCGGAGGACCTCGTCAAGTTCGGTCTGATCCCCGAGTTCGTCGGTCGACTGCCTGTCACCGGCACGGTCTCGGGCCTGTCACGAGATGCTCTCGTGCAGATTCTGGTCGAGCCGAAGAACGCTCTCTCCAAGCAGTACCAGAAGTTCTTCGAGATGGAAGACGTCGAACTCGAGTTCACCGAGACTGCACTCGAGGCGATTGCTGACCAGGCACTCCTTCGTGGCACGGGTGCCCGAGGCTTGCGAGCGATCCTGGAAGAGGTGCTGCTCGAGGTGATGTACGACCTTCCCAGCCGCACCGATGTCGGCAAGGTCGTCATCGACGAAGCTGCGGTCACCGAGCGCGTGAACCCCACGCTGGTTCCTCGGTCCGAGACACGTTCTCGCCCCCGGCGCGCCGCATCCTGATCGAGCGGCCGCTCGGCGTTTCTGTAATCCCCAACCGCTCTTTGCAAGCCTCAATTGCGCTTTGCAATCCTCCAACACTGACGGGCGACACGTGGACATCACGACCGCACTCGACTGGCTCGATTCGCACACCAATCTCGAAGGCAACGCAAACCTTGCGGGGGAGCGTGGCACTCCAATGCCCACAGCTGGTGCCACCGATGACTTGAGCCTCGCGCCGATGCAGGAGCTGCTCGCACTTCTCGGTGATCCTCATCAGGCGTATCGCACCGTGCACATCACCGGCACCAACGGCAAGGGGTCGACAGCGCACTACGTCGCCCGCCTGTTGGCAATGACCGAACTCTCCGTCGGGCTGTACACCAGCCCCAACCTCGAGCGCTTCAACGAGCGGATTGTCTGGGACGGCCAGTGGATTGATGATGAGGACCTGGCCCGCATCCTCACCCTGATCCGTGAAGTCCTTCCGATGATGACCCTGCGGCCCAGTCGTTTCGAGCTGTTGACCGCTGCCGCCTTCGTGCATTTCGCCGAGGTCGGAGCCGAGGTCGCGGTCATCGAAGTCGGGTTGCTCGGTCGCTTCGATGCGACGAACGTGATCGACGCAGATGTTGCCGTGATCACCAACATCGGTAAGGACCACACCGATGGTCTGGGAAATTGGCAAGAGAAGATCGCCAGCGAGAAGGCAGGAATCATCAAGCCGGCGAGTCACGTGATTCTCGGGTCGGCGTTCGGCGATGTGCGCTCCATCATCGATGCCGAGCCGAGCATCGCTGTGTGGGAGCTCGGTACCGAGATCGAGATCGTAGCGAACGAGCTCGGGGTGGGTGGTCGAGTGGTCTCGGTGACCACACCTTTTGGGTCCTATGACGAGATCTTCCTCCCGATGTTCGGCGAGCACCAGGGCACAAACCTGGCAACGGCACTCGGTGCGGTCGAGGCATTCTTTGGTCGGTCGCTCGATCGGGACCTCGTCGAGTCTGCGTTTGCAGAGATCGAGTTGCCTGGACGATTCGAGGTGGTCAGCCGCGAACCCACCGTCATTCTCGACGGAGGCCACAATCCCGATGGGCTGGCAACCGTGAAGCAGACACTCGACGAAGCCTTTGCCCGCGTCGGCTCATGGGTGCTGGTCGTGGGTTTCCTCGACGGCAAGGATCCGGGCGAGATGCTCGACGCGCTCGATGCTGCCGACTTCGACGCCGTCATCGTGTGCACACCGACCTGGTCGAGAGCCATCCCAGCAGAGGTGGTGGCCAAAGCTGCCGCCGACATGGGCATCGACACCGAGATCGTGGCCGACCCGGTCGAGGCGTTTCGCAGGGCACGAGCGGTGTCGAGCGATGAGGATCTGATTCTGGTGGCAGGCAGCATGTACATCGTCGGAAACATCCGGACGATTGCGCGATCGGTCGCGGAAGCCCTAGATGCTGAGGAAGACGAAGACCCCGTCTTCGGCTGAGCTATTCGGACCGGATGGCTGCGTCAGACGACATGCGATGGCTCAGCGAAGCAGACCATTTGATTCTGGACAATGACGTCACGGTCAAGGGCGTGACGATGCCAGTTGGAATGCAGGTGTGTTCGCACATCGTCTGGTACATCCCGGTGTCAATTCCTGCGTCGTTGCCTTGATCGACTTCGGGGGCCCGTCCCGGTCGGAGCGCCTTTGGAATCCCTCGAGTTGCTCGCTGAGGCTCACAACGTCGATCTCGGTGAATGCGTCGCCAGCCGTTGAACCGGCTGGAACGATACGCTCGCCGACGTGAGTAGAACCTTCATCATCTGCAAGCCTGACGCCGTCGAACGTGGCCTCGTCGGGACCATCCTCCAGCGCTTCGAGGCCAAGGGCCTCAAGGTCGTCGCTGCCGAACTTCGTCAGCTCGATGCTGACACATTGGCTGAGCACTATGCCGAGCACGTTGGTAAAGGCTTCTACGACGATCTCGTGGGATTCATGTCTCGCAGCCCCGCCTTCGTGGCCGTGCTCGAAGGCCCAGAGGACACCTTCGCCATTGTCCGCACGATGATGGGAGCGACCAACCCGGCATCGGCGCCTCCCGGAACCATCCGAGGCGACTTCGGTACCGAGATGACCGAGAACCTCGTGCATGGTTCCGACTCGAACGAGTCCGCCGAGCGCGAGATCGGCATCTTCTTCCCGGCGATCTGACTTCTTTCTTCTCCAACTGCCACCGTTGTGGGTCGCTCGAGCGACCCACGATGGTGGCAGTTGTGAGTTTTGGCTTCACGAAAAGTGGCGGGTTCGTGGCGCGCGGTGGGGGATCGCTGGGTGGGTTTGCCCGGTTGATTTTGAGGCAATCGATGCATGTGACAAAAAGCGTCGCTTTCTGTCACATTTGCCCAGGGGTGCCCTTGTTGGGGCGAGCAAGGCCTCGTAGGGTGAGAACTGTTCGCACTGGGTGAACTGTTCGCGCTGAGTGAACAACGACGACGGCACCGGAGTCTCGATGGCTGGAAACCGATTCTCCAATGCGCTGGTCTCCCTCGGTGCTCGAGACATGGCTGTCGACCTCGGCACAGCGAACACGCTGGTGTATGTCCGCGGGCAAGGCATCGTCCTCGACGAGCCTTCGGTCGTGGCGATCAATGTCGAGACCCAGCGGCCGCTTGCTGTTGGCGTAGAGGCGAAACGAATGATCGGGCGTACTCCCAGTCACATCCAAGCAATTCGGCCCCTCAAAGATGGCGTGATCGCTGACTTCGACATTTGCGAGGAGATGCTCCGGTACTTCATCCAGAAGGTCAGCCCTGGACGCTGGGTGGCCAAGCCTCGCATAGTGATCTGTGTCCCCTCCGGTATCACCGGTGTGGAACAGCGAGCCGTCCGAGACGCCGCTGAGTTCGCGGGTGCCCGCCAGGCCATCATCATCGAAGAGCCGATGGCGGCAGCGATCGGTGCCGGCCTTCCCGTCCACGACCCCACCGGCAACATGATCGTCGACATCGGTGGTGGCACGACCGAGGTGGCTGTGATCTCCCTCGGGGGAATCGTTGCCAGCCAGTCGGTGCGTATCGGCGGTGACGGCCTCGATCAAGCCATCATGAGTTACATCAAGAAGGAATACAGCCTCGCTCTCGGAGAGCGCACGGCAGAGCAGATCAAGATCCAGCTCGGGTCGGCGTACCGCTTGGCTGAAGAGTTCGAAGCCGCCATTCGAGGGCGAGATCTGGTCAGCGGTCTACCCAAGACCATCACGATCACGACCGAAGAGATTCGCGAAGCACTCGCCGAACCCGTCAGCTCGATCGTCGACGCCGTCAAAGTCACGCTCGACAAGACTCCGCCCGAGTTGGCTGCCGACATTCTCGAGCACGGCATCACCATCGCCGGCGGTGGAGCGCTTCTGCATGGCATGGGCGCCAGGCTCGAAGCCGAGACAGGTATGCCGATCAAGATGGCGACCAATCCCTTGCACGCCGTCGCCGTTGGTTCAGGCCAGTACCTCGAGGCGTACGACAGCCTCAAGAGTCTCTACCCGGCATCGCAGCACGACTAGTCATCGGCTGTGGCCCGATCCGGGATGACAACTCGTCGTTTGCTGGCGCTGCTCGTGGTGACAGCACTTGCGTTGATGACGATCGACACGCGTGGGAGCGGCCCGTTCGGCTCCGTTCGTTCAGCCGCGTTTGCTGCGACCTCACCGTTGCGAAGCACCGTGGCTGCCGCTGTCGGTCCCCTCAGCGCCACCTGGAACGGCGCTGTTCACTACGGCGAGGTGGTCGACGAGAACGAACGACTGCGTGCCGATCTTGCTCGGCTCGAGGGCGAAGTCGCCCGTCTCCCCGACGTCGAGTCCGACCTCGCTGCTCTGCGAGAAGCAAGTGGGCTCGCCACCGACAATGCAGTGCCAAAGCTGACGGCCAAGATCATCTCTGACCGAGACACAGGCGTCGAGCGGATCATCGAGATCAACCGCGGCAGTGAAGACGGCCTCGTGGCCGGGATGCCCGTGGTGGTCGGCAGCGGGCTCGTTGGGCGTGTGCTCGACGTGTACGGCGACCATCGGTCGACGCTGCGACTGGTGAATGACCCCCGCTTTCAGGTCGGGGTGAGTGGCGTCGACAGTGGTGAAACCGCACTTGCAGGCGGCGACGGCGACGGCCGCCCGCTTCGGCTCGAAATCCAGGCGCAGGGTCTGGCCGGCGTCGATGATGGGGAACGATTCGAGACCAACGCGTTCTCCGAACGCTTCCCACCCGACATCCCTGTCGGTGTGTTCCGGTTCGACCAGGCAAGCAACACCGCCACACTCGAACCATTCGTCGAGTTGGACAGCTTGGTGTTCGTGACCGTGCTACTCACAGAGCAACCAGAGTGAGTCGAGACGTCGTCAGCCCGCGCAGGCCCGTGGTCAAGACTCCTTGGCCGAAGTCGCTGGCGATCCTCGCTGCGCTCAGCGTCGTGCAGGTCGCAGTGTTCGACCAGTTCTGGATCGGCGGCCGAGTTCGCATCGACCTCCTGTTGCTTGCCGTGGTCAGCATTGGGTTGCACGCCGATGTGCGACAAGCAACGCTGCTGGGATTCGTGGTTGGTCTCTTCGTCGATGTGTTCCGATTCGGACCGTTCGGGATGTACGCACTGATCTTCTGTCTCGCGGGCTGGGTTCTGGCAAGCAACGGCACCCGAATGCTCCAGGTGGGCCCGCTGTTTCGGATCGCCCAAGGTGCCATCGGTGTTCTGCTCGTGACCACGGCCACCTGGACTGCCGCAGCGGTCTTTGGTCAGCGACCGCCAGCATTCGGAAATGACTCTTTGATCAGCATTGGGCTGACGGCCGCCATCGGTGGACTGTTGCTTGCCCCCTTTGATGTCGTCACGCGTCAGATGGTCAACACTGCGCCGACCGGAACCAGAGTGCCCCGCACCGACATGGTGAGGGCTGATCAATGACCACCGAACTCGCCGGTCGCCGCCTCGGCATCCTCGCATTCGTCGCCTTCGCCATGTTCGCCGCCCTTGCCGGTCGCCTGTACTTCTTGCAGGTGATGACCGCCGAGACGTTCGAAGCCGAGGTGGCGGGCAACCGCGTGCGGGAGATCTACACCGAGGCACCGCGAGGGCGGATTCTCGATCGCGACGGCGACGTGCTCGCTGGTCGTCGCCAATCGCTGGTGGTCACCATTGATTGGGTCGCGTTACGCGAGCTCGAATCTGATGTCCGAGCTGATGTGTTCGAAGACGTGGCGCTCGAACTGAGTGAGGCGGGTGTCAAGGTCAAGGCGGCGAGAATCGATCAGCTCTACGTTCAGGCGATCGACCAGACCGTCAAGCCGACCGTCATCGCTGATGACATCGGCGAGCAGCTCTGGGTGCGAATAGGTGAGGCCGACCTGCCCGGTGTCGATGTCGAGCGACGGTGGGTCCGCACCTATCCATACGGCGCTATCGGCGCCCACATCATCGGCTACACCAGCTCGGTGAGAGATCAGGAGCGTGCCGACGGGTTGAACGCTGAATCTGACAAGTTCTACTTCCCCGGTGACGAAGTCGGCATTGCTGGCCTCGAGCAGACCTACGAGTCGATCTTGCGAGGTACCCCCGAGCTGGTGCGAGTGGAGGTCGATGCACAGAATCGCGTGGTGCGTACCATCGAGGTCGTGCAGGAAGCAGTCCCTGGAAGCGATCTTCAGCTCTCGCTCGACATCGACTTCCAATACGCCGCCGAGCAGATCCTGGCTGACGAGATGACGCGAGCCAGGCTTCGTGAACCCAAGGGTGACAATCCGCTGCCACAGGTGGCCGACGCCGGCTCACTGGTCGCTTTGAACGTCGACGGCTCGGTTCTTGCCCTGGCCTCAGCGCCTACATTCGACCCGCGTGATTTCATCTTCGGGATCAGCAGCGGCTTGTGGAACGAATTGTCGAACCGGTCCGATGTGCCGCTGCTCGATCGTGCTGTTCAGGCCAGCTATCCACCAGGCTCGACCTTCAAACCGTTCGTTGCCCTCGCAGCTCTCGAGTCAGGGGCCCGAGGCGAGTTCACCACGTGGAACGACGAAGGGGTGTACGTCCTCACCTCGTGCCTCGATCCGGACAATCGTGATGCTGGCTGCACCAAACGCAACGCGGGCAGCGCCGTGATGGGCCCGGTCGAGTTGCGTGAAGCCATGGAGCGGTCGAGCGACACCTACTTCTACTCACTCGGCGAGACCTTTTGGGTGCAACAAGACACCTACGGTCGCACCATCATCCAAGACACCGCCGAGCGGTTCGGTTTCGGCGTACGGCCAGACATAGATCTCCCCGCCCAGTCGTCGGGGCTCATGCCGACGCCAGAGCAGCGCATCGAGACGTGGGGTGAAGATGCCCGCTGGTTCCCCGGCGACAACACCAACATCGCGATCGGACAGGGTGAGGTCCAGGCCTCGCCGCTCCAATTGGCCAATGCCTATGCCATGTTGGCCAACGGTGGCACGCGCTACCAACCGCGGTTGGGGGAGTCGATCGTCGACGCTGACGGAACTGTCACCGCCATCGAACCGATCGTTGCCGCCGATGAAGCCATTGACCCGAGTTACTTGGCGGCCATCAACGATGGAATGGCCAGGGTGGTCGATCCCGACCTCGGGACGGGCCAAGGCACCGCGATCCGAGCGTTCGATGGCTACCCCAACGCCAACTTCCGGGTCATCGGCAAAACGGGAACCGCCCAGGTCAACAACCGGGCCGACTACGCACTCTTCGCTTCCTACGCCCCCTTTCCGAGCCCCGAGTACGCCGTGGTGGCGATCCTCGAACAGGCAGGATTCGGCGGCGATGCTGCGGCTCCCGCCGTCCGTCGGTTCTACGACATGCTGTTCGGGATCGTTCCCGTCCCAACCGCACCGCTCGCCGAGGAACGCAATCTCGACGTCGTGGGCCTGACCAACTTCGACCTGTCGTTCGAGATCCCCGTGATCGTCATCGACCCCACGCAGTTCGACGAGGCCGCCCCGACACCGGCCCCGGCGCCTGAAGCCGGCCCTGCTCCCACCACAACGGCCGCACCGCTGACCACTGCTCCGACCACGACTGCCACGACGAGTCCCGCCACGACGAACCCCGCTGCCACGGTCCCGGCCGAAACCACGGTCGCGCCCTCGGAGAGCACAAACCCGCCAACTTCCACAACCACTTCGGTGACGACCGAGGCAACAGCCAAGGCAGCAGATCCCACCCAGGCCACCGAAGTCGAGAACGACCGATGACCGCCTTTGCCCGCTCCCGTGACCCATTGGCTCCCGATCGCGATCGCGATCGCTCCAAGCTGCTGAACATCGACTGGTCGCTGGTTCTCCTCGTTGCTGGGCTCGTCGCTATCGGAACCCTCGGTATCTACAGTGCGACGAGAAGCCAAACCGTCGGTCTTGGGCTGGCGGGCAAGCAGCTCGGCTATTTCGTCGTCGGTCTTGCGGCGATGCTCGGGATCAGCATGGTCGACTACGAGAAGCTTCGAAGCTGGATCGGCCCGATCGGGCTGATCACCGCTGTCATGCTCTTTGCCGTGCTCTCGCCGCTCGGTACTGAAATCAAGGGCACCAAGGGTTGGTTCGTCGTCTTCGGGTTCTCTGCCCAGCCGGCCGAGTTCGTCAAGATCAGCCTGATCGTGCTGCTCGCTGCGCTGTTCAGCGGACGCAACGGCAACACCGACCCGCCGCGCATTGCTGCATCGCTCGGCGTGCTGGGCTTCATCTCGATGATGGTCCTGCAACAGGGCGAGACAGGCTCGGTTCTCGTCTATTGCGCCATTGCGCTTGGCGTGTACCTCGTTGCCGGTATGCCCGCCCGCTATCTGCTCCTGCTGTTGATCTCCGGCGTTGGCGTTGCCTCGGTGATCTTCACCAGCGATGTACTCGCTGATTATCAAGAGGCCAGACTCACCTCCTTCCTCGACCAGGATGCTCCGGAGGCCTACAACCAGGTGCAGTCCCTCAACGCCATCGGCACGGGGGGCATCACGGGGCAGGGTCTGTTCGAAGGCCCCCAGACCCAGTTCGGTTTCGTGCCAGAGCAAGAGACTGACTTCATCTTCACGGTGATCGCCGAGGAGCTCGGCTTCGTCGGTGCCAGCATCGTTCTTGGTCTCCAGGGATTGATCCTGATTCGGATCTTCCGCATTGCCCAACTCGCTCGCGATCGATTCGGGACGTTGTTGTGCATTGGCGTCTTCACGATGCTGCTCACCCACATCGTGCAGAACGTCGGGATGACCATGCGGTTGATGCCGATCACGGGTATTCCGCTGCCGTTCGTGTCCTACGGGGGTTCGGCGTTGATCACTGCACTCGCCAGTCTCGGCATCGTGCAGAGTGTTTCGGTTCACCGTCGACGTAACTTGCGCTGACCGCTCTCCGGGGGCGAAAATCAGCCGGTTCGGCCAGCACCATTCATGCGCTAGCCTCGGACCACCATGTCGTCTGTCTGGCCCCGACTCGAGCCCCGCCTAGCTGAAGTGCAGAAGCCTGCGCGCTACATCGGTTGCGAGGGGGGAGCGAAGGCCAAGGCTCCCGACGATGCACTCGTCAGCTGGCTCTTCACCTACCCAGACACCTACGAGATCGGCCTGCCCAATCAGGGCCTCCAGATTCTCTACGAGATCGTCAACGAGCGCCCCGATGGTCGAGCGGACCGCTCCTATGCCCCGTGGCACGACCTCGAAGCGATCATGCGCGAAGAAGGCATTCCGCTCTTCTCGGTCGAGCATCACACGCCAGCGAATGAGTTCGACGCCATTGCATTCAACCTGTCTGCTGAGCTGACCTACACCAATCTCGTCAACTGCATCGACCTTGCGGGGCTTGCCCTGCACGCTGCTGATCGCACCGGTCGTGACACCCTCGTCATGGTGGGGGGTCACTGCACGTACAACCCTGAGCCCGTCGCCGACTTCGTCGATGTCGTCGTGCTCGGTGATGGTGAAGAAGTTGTCGGCGAGATCACCGAGGTCATCGCCGAGTGGAAGAACCACGGCACATTCGACCGCCCCGAGCTGCTGTTGGCACTCTCTGCGGTCGAGGGTTGCTACGTGCCCTCGCTGTACGAGGCCACCTACGCCGACGGGCGTTTCACCGGTCTGGTGCCGCTGCATCCAGCAGCGCCGGAACTCATCGAGAAGCGCACCATTGCTGACCTCGCCGAGTGGCCGTACCCGAAAGAGCAGCTGAGCCCGCTGACCGAGGTGGTCCACGACCGACTCAACGTCGAGGTCTTCCGAGGCTGCACCCGCGGCTGTCGCTTCTGCCAAGCCGGCATGATCACTCGACCGGTTCGTGAACGCCCAGCTGATCAGGTTCGCACAATGGTCAAGAACGGCCTCGAGCGAACTGGCTACAACGAGATTTCCCTGACGTCACTGTCAACAGCTGATTTCAGCGGGATCGAATCGACCGTGAGTGGCATCATGGCCGACGCTGACGATTCTGGTTGCGGCCCCATCTCTGTGTCATTGCCGAGTTTGCGAGTGGATGCCTTCGGTGTCGACATCGCCGCTGAGCTGCAAAAGGGCAAGCGGTCCGGGCTCACCTTTGCCCCTGAAGCTGGCACATGGCGTATGCGTCAGATCATCAACAAGCTCATTCGTGAAGAAGACCTCTACGACGCCGTCGAGTCGGCCTACAGCCAGGGCTGGCAGCGAGTGAAGCTCTACTTTCTGATCGGTCTGCCCAGTGAAACCGACGAAGACACCCTCGGTATTGCCGAGCTGGCCAAGAACTGTGTGGCCATTGGCCGTAAGCACAGCAAGCGGGCGAGTGTGACCGTGTCGATCGGCGGCTTCGTGCCCAAGCCGTTCACGCCGTTCCAGTGGTTTGGCCAGAACACCTCGGCCGAGCTCCAGCGCAAAGTCAACCTGCTGCGAGACGCCACTCGTAAGATGCACGGTGTCAACATCAAGTGGCACGATCCCAAGGCCACGCTCGCTGAAGGCATCGCCAGCCGCGGCGATCGCCGCGTCGGCGCAGTCATCGAAGACGTGTGGCGCAATGGGGGCACGTTCCAGGAATGGTCAGAGCACTTCGAGCTCGAGCGCTGGACCAGCGCCATGGATCGTGCCGGTCTCAGCATCGACGAGATGGTCTACCGCCATCGCACCGAAGACGAAGCGCTGCCCTGGGATCATCTTTCCGCTGGCCTCCACAAGGATTTCTTGTGGGAGGACTGGCGCGACGCCATCGCTGAAGTTGGACTTCCTGACTGTCGGTGGACCCCGTGTTACGACTGTGGCGCCTGCACCGGGTATGGCATCGAGCACGTCGTGGCGTCGGCAACGGCGCCAGCGGGTGGAAGCCAGGGCACTGGCCAAGACCTCTCGGTTGGCAGTGCTGTCCCAGTGAAGTTGCTGGAACGCAGCAAATGAAGCTGCGACTCCGCTACTCACGTCACGGCAAGATCCGATTCATCAGCCATCGCGACACCGCTCGGTTGATGGAGCGAGCCTTTCGCGTCGAGAAGTTGCCGGTCACCTACACCGAAGGGTTCTCGCCCCGGCCCAAGCTGGCCTTCGGGTTGGCCCTCACGGTTGCTCACGAATCCGAAGCCGAATATCTCGATCTCGACCTGGTCACGCCGGTCGAACTCGATGGATTGGCCGAGCGTCTCACTGTTGCCCTCCCCGACGGTTTGTGCGTCGAAGCGGTTGTGCCGTTGGAGCCTCGGTCCATGTCTCTGCAGCAGGCGATTGTCTGTTGTGGCTGGCGTATTGAAGTGATCGGTGCGCCGATCGATGACGTGACGAACGCAGTAGCGGCAGTACTTGCCGCGCCGGAGCGTGCACTCGAAAGAGAGCGCAAAGGTAAAACAACTGTCGTCGATGTCCGCCCAGCGGTGATCTCTGTTGAGGTCCATGGCGAGACAACGAACGGCGTACAGCTCTATGCGGTCCTCGCAAATGGCGAACTCACATTGCGGCCGTCGGAACTCGTCCGACTGCTCGATGCGGAGCTCGCCATGACAGGCCTCGCCTGCTCACTCCGTGAAGGACGAGTGTGCCGCACCAACCAATGGACGAACGCCGACGGGGAACGACACGAACCAATCGTGCTCAACCCGACGGGCGCCGCTCTGGCCCAACTGCCAGAGCCGCCTGAGGCGTCAAGGCCCCGAGAGATCCGGGCCTCATGAGAAGGGAACACACCAGTGACGGTGTCCGACGACAGCGGTGCGAACAAGCCCGCAGACACACGCCCACCCGTACCAACCACTCCGCCGCCAGGCAAGCCGAAGGTCGGCGACAGCCGCCCGGCGCCGGCGTCGGAAGGTAACGGCGAAGCAACGAGCGAAGCCGCCAGCAATGGCGGACAGCGGCCGAGAAAGAAGCCAACGAACAACAACGGCGGTGGGCCGCAGGACGAATCGTCTCGGCGCGGTTCCTCTGCTGATGGCGAGAACGGTGCCCGTGCCGAAGGGCAGGGCACCAGCGCCTCAGCCAAGCGACGCCGACGTCGGCGCAAGAACAAGGCAAGCGGCGAGGGCCAGGGCCAGGGTCAGGGCGGCAATTCCCAGCGGTCCCGAACATCCCAGGGCGGCAACAGCCCAGTCACCCCCGTGTTGGCCCAAGGCGAGGCGATCGAACTCGATGAGGCGCAGTTGCAGCGGCGTCGAGGAAAGACCCGCAAGGGTCGCCCGATCGGCCGGTACATGATGGTGGTACGGCGCCGAGCCGATGCCACCCACATTGCGATTCTCGAAGGCCGCCAGCTCATCGAGTACCACGTCTCGCGTCCGAGCGACGACGTTGCACAGATCCACGGGAACATCTATGTGGGCAAGGTGCAGAACGTGCTGCCCGGCATGGAAGCCGCCTTCGTCGACATCGCAACGCCAAAGAATGCTGTGCTGTACCGGGGCGACGTCCGCTTCGACAAGAAGCAGTTCAAGGGCAACGATCGTCCCCGGATCGAAGAGTTGCTGAAACAGCGCGACACCGTGATCTGTCAGGTCACGAAGAACCCCATCGCGCACAAGGGCGCTCGGCTCACCACCGAGGTCTCGCTACCTGGCCGTTTCGTCGTGCTTGTTCCCAACAGTGACACGTACGGCATCTCGAAGCGATTGCCAGACCTCGAGCGCAAGCGTTTGCGACAGATACTCGACAAGGCCAAGCCAAAGCAGCACGGCGTGATCGTACGTACCGCCGCCGAGAACGTCACCGCCGAAGAGATCCAGCGCGACGTTGCCGGGCTCCTGCAGCAGTGGGAGGAGATCGAGCGAAAGGCAGCGAAGGGAAAGAACGCTCAGCTGCTCTATCGAGAGCCTGACCTCTCTGTGCGAGTCATTCGTGAAGAGTTCAACAAGGACTACCGGGCTGTCGTCATCGACGACAAGACGCTCTATGAAGAGATCGCCGGCTACGTCTCGGTGATCACTCCTGCGCTGGCCGATCGGGTCGAGTTCCACGATGACAACGACGAAAGCCTCGACATTCTCGAGCGTTTCCACGTCCATGAGCAGCTTCACAAGGCGTTGGATCGCAAGGTCTGGCTACCTTCGGGCGGTTCGCTGATCATCGAAGCCACCGAGGCGCTCACCGTGATCGACGTCAACACGGGCAAGAACGTCGGCAAGTCTTCCCTCGAGGAGACGGTCTACCGCAACAACCTCGAAGCTGCCGAGGAAGTCGCGCACCAGCTTCGCCTTCGTGACATCGGCGGCATCATCGTGATCGACTTCGTCGACATGGAAGACAAGAAGAATCGCGAGGAGACCATCCGAGTTTTCCGCGAGTCGCTCAGTCGAGACAAGACCCGGACACAGGTGTTCGACATCTCCGAGCTGGGCTTGGTAGAGATGACGCGTAAGCGCATTGGTGAGGGTCTGGTCGAGGCGTTGTCGTCGCAGTGTCCGCATTGCGACGGTCGTGGACTCGAACTGGATCCAACGATTGCGAAGAAGTAGCTGGCGGGAGTTGAAGCCTTGATCAGCAGGGCTAGCCTCAAGCAACTATGTACGCAGTCGTTGCCACCGGTGGCAAGCAATACCGGGTCGAAGAAGGTCAGCAGCTCAAGGTGGAACGCGTCGGTACCCCCGGCGAGTCCGTCGAGTTGCGTCCGGTCCTGTTCGTTGATGGCAGCGATGTGCTGTCCACACCCGACCAGCTCGGCAAGGTGAGCGTCTCGGCCAAGGTCATTGAAGAGACCAAGGGCAAGAAGATCGACGGCTTCACATACAAGTCCACCACCAATCAGCGTCGTCGCTATGGCCATCGCCAAACGTACGCGACGATTGAAATCACCGGAATCAAGCGAGGCTGACATGTCAAAAACCAAAGGTGGCGGTTCCACGAGGAACGGCCGTGACTCCAATCCGCAGTACCTCGGCGTCAAGGTCTTCGACGGAACTGCCGTGAAGTCCGGATCGATCATTGTTCGCCAGCGCGGCAGCAAGATCCACCCGGGTATCAATGTGGGCAAGGGTGGCGACGACACTCTCTTCGCCACAGCTCCCGGCAAGATCAAGTTCGGCTTCCGCAAGGGTCGCAAGCTGGTTGACGTTCTCGTCGACTAGCGGCACTCTCGGCCTCGGTCGAGTTCAGCATTTGCACGATGAAGACAAGAGGCACGCTCCTTGTGGAGCGTGCCTCTTTGGTGTTCTCGGAGAGGCTCATTGTGAAGCCTGTCGCCGTAGAGCCCGGTAGCGGATGATTCCAACGAATCAGGGAGAAGGGCCGAACGAACGACCCATTCGTGGGTGATGGCTCTCAAGATTGGGGTTTCTCGGGACCATGGAGCATTGCGGCAACAATGGACTCATCGCTGCCCGCGTGGCGTCGAGGTCGAGGTCGAGGTGAACGGGGATCAGGGATCATCGAGGCCGCCTTCGTCACACCAATTTTCTCGTCCTGCTCGGCATTCTCGAATGCGGGTTGCTGTTCCGAAACAACCTGACGACGACACACCTGGGGCACACCGGTCAATGGATACAACGGCACAGGCCAGCCGGGAGCATTGAACTTCTGGCGAACCAACCTTGCCGATGGAGACGACCCGGCCCCTTGGAACACGATTGGGGATGTTTCCACCGCCGGGCGTCACGTTCTGCAGATCAAGAACAGGGCAACGACCAACGGCGTCTGGAACAAGTACTCGCTTCGGGTTGACCGTGCATCGGCGGCCGCATCGAACCCCGCCTGGAGCTGCAGCCGAGTCGGTTCGGCTGCTTCAGCGACATGTTCGAACTCGTATGCCATCGACTACCCCTTTGCAGGAGCAAGCTGGCCAGCTGAAGGACTGTTGGTGGAAGGTCGCGTATCAAGACACCGACAGCAAGGCCACAGAAACCACCGCCCGGGGTGTTCAGCTGCTGAGCAACCTTGTTCGCTCGGTCGATTGACCGACCGTGCGGTCGCCACCTGCAACCTGAGGCCGAACAAGGTTCCCAACTGGGCTCCTGCCTCTATCCTTGGCGAGTGTCCAACTTCGTCGACGAATCCAACATCTGCGTGATCGCCGGTGACGGCGGTGCTGGTTGCGTGTCCATGCGGCGTGAAGCCCACGTCCCCATGGGCGGTCCGGACGGCGGCGACGGAGGCAACGGAGGATCCGTATGGCTTGTCGCTGACCGTTCGGTGGCATCGCTGTTGGCCTTCCGAGATCACCCGCACCGCATCGCCGGCAGCGGCACGCACGGCTCCGGCAAGAAGAAGCACGGCAAGGCAGCCGAGGATCTGATCGTGCTCGTGCCCATCGGCACGGTCGTGCTCGATCACGAGACGCACGAACCCCTTGTCGACCTCGCTCGTCAGGGCGACCGCTGGTTGGCGGCCGCAGCTGGTGTTGGTGGTAAGGGCAACGCCAAGTTCTTGTCGAACAAACAGCGGGCCCCCGCCTTTGCCGAGCAAGGCGAGAAGGGCGAGGAGGTCTGGTACCGCCTCGAGCTCAAGCTCATGGCCGATGTCGCACTGGTCGGTTTCCCAAACGCAGGCAAGAGCACGCTGATCTCGGTGATTTCTGCAGCGAAGCCGAAGATCGCCGACTATCCCTTCACCACGCTCGAACCCAACCTCGGAGTCGTGCAGCTCGACGGCCACAACGAATATGTCGTTGCCGACATTCCTGGGCTCATCGAGGGCGCGAGCGACGGGCTCGGCCTCGGTCATCAATTCCTGCGCCATGTGGAGCGAGCACGTGTCCTGGTGTACCTGATCGATCTGTCGTCAGTCGACGGTGCGTCGCCGCAAGAACAACTCGAGGTGCTTCGCAAAGAGCTCCGGGCATATCGACCCGATCTGCTCGATCGCCCGAGCGTCGTGGTCGGCTCGAAAACCGACGTTCTGACTTCTGAAGACTGGGACTTCCTCGACGCCGTCGATTTCGAGGTCTCCTCGGTCGCTCGCCAAGGCCTCGAACCGCTGAAGTGGCGCTTGGCTGAACTGGTCAAGGGAAGCCGCAACGAAGACATCGATGATGACGGGTTCGTCATCCACCGTCCCGAGCCAGTTGGTTTCGACATTGTGCGTGAAGACGACGCGTCGTATCGAGTGATTGGTCGAGCGGCCGAGCGTGCCGTGGCGTTGTCAGACATCAGCGACATCGGGGCATTGATGCATGCACGCAAGGAGCTCGAGAAACTCGGTGTCAACAAGGCCCTGCGAAACCGTGGCTTGCGCGACGGCGATGTGGTGGTGATCGGCACCTTCTCGTTCGAATACGAGAGCGACGGATGAGCAAACTCGTCGTTGCCAAGATCGGCTCCTCATCGATCACTTCGAATGGGTTGGTCGATCTCGACCAACTCGACCAACTTGCCTCGCAAGCAACGGCACTTCGAGCTGCTGGTCACCGCATCGTGATCGTCACCAGCGGGGCGATCGCCACAGGGCTGCCCTCTCTCGGACTCTTACGAGCAAGTGTTCACGATGATGCTGTCTTGCGTGCCGCCAGCGCCGTTGGGCAGATCTCGTTGATGGGTGCATTCCAACAGCGATTCGCCGAGGCCGGGCTTGGTGTCGGGCAGGTACTGCTGGCCCCAACCGACTTCATGTTCCGGCGCCGCTACCTCAAGAGCAAGGGCACCCTGGCGGCATTGCTCGATGCTGGCGTCGTCCCGGTCATCAACGAGAACGACGCCATCGCAGACGACGAGATTCGATTCGGCGACAACGATCGGTTGGGCGCTCTGGTCGCTCACTTGATCGAGGCTGATCTGCTGGTGCTCTTGACCGACACCGCAGGGCTGTTCACTGCCGACCCGCGCGTCGACACCTCGGCCTCGTTGATCGAAGAGATCCGTGAGATCGATCAGTCGATGGAGGCGGCCGCTGGGGGAGCGGGATCCTCGATCAGTACTGGCGGCATGGCTTCCAAACTTGCTGCTGCGAAGATCGCGTCGTGGTCAGGCATCGAGACGGTCATTGCTGCCGCCACCAGGCCAGATGTGCTTCGAGACGCGGTTGGGCGGGTGGAAGGCGTCGGCACCCGATTTGTCGCAAGAGATCAGCGCCTGGGCGCTCGCAAGCTGTGGATCGCCTTCGCCGTGCCCGCTCGTGGACGCATCGTGGTTGATGCTGGTGCCCGCCGCGCGCTCGAAGAGCGCAACAGCAGCTTGTTGCCCGCCGGCATCCGGGAGACCGAGGGAACCTTCGCCATCGATGACGCCGTCGAGATTGTCGACCAAGACGGTTCCCTGTTCGCCAAGGGGCAGGTTCGCTGGTCGAGTGAGCAGCTTGCCGCCGATGCCGGCAAGCAGACGGTCGACCTGCCGAGCGGTACCTCAGACGTCGTAGTCCACAAAGACGACCTGGTCGTCCTTCCCTAAAACTGCAAGGGGTCACAAGGGGTCAGGTCCCAACAAGTACAAGTTCCGACTGTGCCGATCCTCCGGCTCACCTCGAACTTGTACTTGTTGGGACCTGACCCCGGAAGTTCAGGCGGTGTCGCCCTCGGCGACTTGGGTCTCGGGCGCAGCTGCGGTGTCGAGCCCTAGCTGTGATCGGATCTCGGACAAGCGGCTCTGCGCCTCGACGTTGATCGATGCCTGCTCGACCTCGAGCATGCGACCTTCGATCGATGCTTCGTTGAGCTCTGAATGACCCTTGGCCTTGGCGTAGCGGCTCTCCACCTTTTCACGGACCTCTTCGAAAGACGGCACATCTTGGCCGACTTGCTCGTTGAGCGAGGTCATGGCCTTGTTGAGCTGTTCCTGCATCTTGGCCTGGTCGAGCTGCGACAGCAGCTTCTGGCGCTCGGACAGCTTCTTCTGAAGAGCCGAGGAGTTCTGGTTGACTGCAGACTTGGCCTGATCAGCTGCCTGCGACGCCTGGAGGTGAAGCGACTTGAGGTCTTGGACCTCGGTCTCTACCGTGATCATCCGGTTGGCGAATGCCTCGGCGGCCGAGGTGTACTCGGCCAGCTTCTTCTCGTCGCCCCTCTTCTGGGCGTCGTCGGCCATCATCACGGCCTGGCGAGCGTTGTTCGAGACCTTCTCGTATTCCTCCATGGTGCGGTTGAGGCGGATCTCGGTCTGCTTCTGGTTGGCGATCACGTTTGCCGCCTGCTCCTTGAGCCTGCGGTGCTGCTCTTGGGCCTCGGTGATGGCTTGCTCGAGTTGGACTTTCGGGTCCGCACGTTCGTTGAACGACCCCGTCAGTTTTGCAGTCGTGTAATTCCACCAGCGGCGCATGAGCTTGAACATCCTGCGATGTTACTTGCCCAGGGAGCCCCGTGCGGACCGCCCGACCGGCTGATTGCCGATCAGCCCGATGAATTGCAAAGATCCGACGTACGTGCAGAGCACAACGGCGCCCACGATGACCAAGTCGACCACGGGTGGGAGGCCGATCGAGACGACGGCTCGGGCGGCGACGAAGGCGGCGAACCCGCCGATGGCGACCCACAGACCGATACCGGTGGACACCGACTCGCCGAGCTTGTCGCGCAGTCGACGCCGGAGCAGGAACCACTCGGTCCACGAGGCCACGGCCGAGCCGAGCCCGAGGCCGACGGCGCCGAGGTGTACGAACGCTGTGCCCTTTTCGCCAGCTGCTGCCTCAGCGAACGTGATGGCCTCGCGATTGGGGAGTGGCTCCCAGAACGCAGCGTGAGGGAAGCCGTCGATCGTGGTCAGGCCGAGGCCGGACCCGCCGACTCCGACGCCGAGTGCGCTGACGGCATCGGTCACCTGCTCGACCGTGAGCGCTATCGGTACCTCCCCGACGACCAAGCGATCGAATTGCAGCATCAGCAGGAAGCCGAGTACGGCGCCAACGCCGAGTCGAACCAGAGCTATCCGTGCCGGGCCCTTCACATCGCCGAGCGCGTACAGAGCGTTCTGGCTGACTCTGGCCACCATGGCAGCGGGCAAGCCGAGAGCAAAGGCAGCGAGGGTCAATGCCACCGCCGTGGTGTCGTCGGCACCAAAAGCTGTGCCAGCGCCGACGTCGAACAGGCGCCGAGCAAGATCGTTGATGAACTCGTACAGCGAACCGACCACGATGCCGCCAGCTCCGATGGCGCCGGCGGTGACGACCCCGGCGGGGAGTAACACTCGTCGCTGCGCTGCTCTGACTCGAGCGGCCACGGCGTCGAGCCCGGCGGTGCTCCGGCTCATCTCGGTGAGTTCGGACACCGCAACGCTGAAGCCGAAGACCGCGATGCTCAGCAAGTAAAGAGGCATGGCGTAGCCGATGGTGGCGATGGCACCTGCTGCCAGGAACGACGCCAGGGCGAGGTCGACGTAGCTCGACAGTTGCACCACCCCGCGGCCACCAACGGCGGGAACGAATCGGGTCAGTACTTCTCGCAGCTCCGGCCCAACGGTCAGGCTGGGTCGTCCGAGACCGCCAACGGCCTTGACGGTGGGCAGCTGCACCACGAGCTGACCCAGGCTGCCAACGACCATGGCGATCGCACCCCAGCGAGCGATGTCAGCGGGACTTCGGCTGAATACAAGAGCCGCTGCGAAGCCGACGATCTGCGCCAATGACCACAGAACAGGAGCGGCATAGGACAGCAGATAGCGCCGGTGAGCGTTGAGAATGCCGAGACAGAACGCCGACAAGACCAAGAAGCCAACGCCGAGAGCGGTGAAGCGTGTCAGCGACACGGCCAGCTCGAACCGCTCGCCCGAGATCCGACCAAGGGTCGTGAACCAGACCATCGGCCGTGCCCCGAGCAAGATCAACGCCACCAAGATCGACACCACGGCCGACAACACGCCCAATGTCTGTCGGGCCAGCCGGTGGGCATCGTCGTCCCGACCGTCTTCGATCAAACGGGCGTACACGGGAACGAAGGCCGCCGAGATCGAACCCTCGCCGAGCAAGTTCTGCAGCAGGTTGGGGACTCGCATCGCGACACGGAAGGCGTCAGCGAAGGCGCCACGCCCGAGCGCAGCAGCGACCACCATCTCACGTACGAGGCCGACGCCGCGACTGGCCAAGATGCCGGCGGCAACCTTTCTCGATCCACTTGCGGCGGACGGCGCGCTGCTCTGTTCGGCGTTACCCGTCGCTGCAGCGCTCTCGGCAGCGGTCGCCGCTGCGCTCTCGGCAGCGGTCGCCGCTGTGCCGTCGGTGGTCACGAGTGAATGGTCACGAGTAGGTCGTCACGACGAACTCAGTCGTCTGGCCGTTTGGCGACCGGTACCGAAGCAATGTCAGCCGCTTCGAGCGTGGTCAGCTGTTCGTCGGACGGTTCGGTCACGTCGACCAACCGGGTGGCGTGGCGTGCAACCGAGGCTTCGAACAAGTTGCGAGCAAGTCGGCCGTTGCCGAATCCGTGCCCTCGGTTGTGGGAACCAAACCAGGCAACGGCGGCGTCCTGCGCATCCTGGTCGAGGTCGTATCGACCCTTGTCGGCGATGAGTTCGAAGATGGCGAGCAGTTCTTCGTCGGTGTAGTCGGGGAAGAGGATGGTCTTGGGGAACCGGCTCGAGAAGCCAGGGTTGGCTCCGACGAGTTCGGCCATTTCCTTCGGGTAACCAGCGAGGATCACGACCATCGAATCGCGTCGGTCTTCTACGTTCTTCACGATGGCATCGATGGCCTCGCGGCCGAAGTCCTTCTCACCGCCGCGCAAGAGGGAGTAGGCCTCGTCGATCAACAGCACGCCGCCCTCGGCCCGTTCGAAGACTCCGGTGACCTTGGTCGCGGTCTGGCCAACGAACCCGGCGACCAGCCCGCTTCGGTCGACCTCGGTGAGGTGACCGCGCTCGACGACCTCGAGACTGCGATAGATGCGTGCCAGTAGGCGGGCGACCGTGGTCTTACCCGTACCTGGGTTGCCAGAGAAGACGATGTGTTTGGTGCTGTCGATGACGGGCAGTCCGCGGTCGGCGCGCAGCTTCTGGACTCGCAACAACGCCGAAAGCAGACGCACCTCCTCTTTGACGGCGTCGAGGCCGATGAGTGCATCGAGTTCTGTCAGGAGATCTTCGAGCGGTTCAGCAGGCTCGGGTTCGGGGAGGGGGTCGGCCCCGACTGGTGTGGCGATTTCGCCGGCAGCAGCAGGTTGACCAGTGGGCAACGAAGCCAGAAGCAGTCGCTGGAACTCGACGATCGCTTTGAGTTCGCCGTCGGAAGGGAACTTGTCGAGCGATGCAACGGTGTGGCAGAGCGACATGGCCTCGTCGTAGTAACGACGGGCCAGCTTGCTGCCCTTCTTGGCGTCGATTTGTCCGAGGGTGACGAAGAGCTCGGATGGCACCTTCAAGAAGTCGCTGTTCCGAGTGACGAGGTCGTTGTTCCGCAGGTCCGACGGCGTTGCCGCGCCGGGGAGCAGGTCGAAGCGGGCAAAAGCGGCCACGAGCGCCCAGAGCTCGTCATCGGTGTGGCGTCCATCAGAGTCAACGAGCGCACAGCTGAGGTTGAACGCCTCGACCACGGCGTCTCGATGCAGACGGTCCTTGGCAACCGTGGTGCCAGACGCCGCTTCGACGAGGGCGTCGCCCACTTCTGATGCGAATCGATCGACGGCTTCGGCCAGTCCTCTGTCCATACACGAGCGATCCTAGGACTTCAGCAGTAGAGCAGAGCGCGAAGTCAGAGAAACCAGCCAGGCGAAGCCTGAGGAAGCGGCGAGACGAAGCCTGAGTAGGCAATGAGTGTGAGCGTCGAAACCGAATTGACTCGCTGGTCAAGTCCAGCAGTAAGTTGTCGGCCATGGAGCACCGATTCGAATCCGTGGAAGCCGTTCGTGAAGGACTGAAGTCCGTCAACTATCTGGCCGACGACGCCATTGCTGGCACCGCCTTCCTGGCCGACCGTCTGCAGAAGCCGATCCTTGTCGAGGGTCCCGCCGGAACTGGTAAGACCCAGCTAGCACAGTCGGTCGCCGAGATGACCGGCGCCCGCCTCATTCGTCTCCAGTGCTACGAAGGCTTGGACGAGTCAAAGGCGCTGTACGAATGGAACTACAAGAAGCAGCTCCTTCGTATCCAGTCCGAAGGTGACGAGACCAACTGGGAAGACATCCAGGACGACATCTTCTCCAACGAGTTCCTTCTCGAGCGTCCTCTGCTCGAAGCCATTCGTTCCGAGGATCCCGTCGTCCTGCTGATCGACGAAGTCGACCGTGTCGAAGTCGAGACCGAAGCGCTTCTCCTGGAGCTGTTGTCGGAATACCAGGTGTCGATCCCTGAGCTCGGCACGCTCAAGGCCAACCAGATCCCGATGGTGTTCCTCACCTCGAACAACACTCGTGAGCTCTCCGAGGCGCTCAAGCGTCGCTGTTTGTTCCTCCACCTCGACTACCCCGAGATGGAGCGCGAGAAGGAAATCGTTCTCACCAAAGTGCCCGACATCACCGTGAATCTGGCCGATCAGATCGCACGCATTGTTCGCTCGATCCGTCAGCTCGAACTCAAGAAAGCGCCCTCGGTCTCTGAGACCATCGACTGGGCTCGCACCCTGATCCTGCTCGGCATCGAGCAGATCTCGGAAAAGGACGCCACCGACACGGCCAACATCTTGCTGAAGTACCGCAGCGACATCGAAAAGGTCGTCAAGGAGTTCAGCTCGAACACCAAGGCCCATTTCGAAGCGCCAGCATCGTGACCGACCTCGCCGAGTCGAATGGCTCGACACCTGAGCCCGCAGTCTCGGCGCTGTTCGAGTTGCTCGAGGGGTTCGTCATGGACCTCCGAGCTGCTGGGTTGCCGGTGTCGTTGTCTGAAAACATCGACGCTGCCAGCGCCGTACGCCACATCCCGCTCGAGGACCGTTCGGCGTTCAAGTACGCCCTCGCCGCCACGCTGGTCAAGAATCAAGCCCACTGGCGTACCTTCGAGACCCTCTTCGAGGTCTATTTCTCCCTCCGAGGCAGCGAGTACGCCCTTGACGGTGACGGCAACGATCCGTTCGGCGATGCCGATCTCGATGATGAGAACCAGCCTCCCGGGGAAGGCGGCGAAGGCCAGGGCGGCGGCGAAGGCTTGACCCCAGAAGAGCTGGCCGAAATGCTGTTCCAGGCACTGATGAAGGGTGATGACCCGCTCGTTCGGGCCATCTCCAAGCAGGCGGTCAAGCGTTACGCCGGCATGGAGCCGGGTCGTCCGGTGGGCGGGACCTACTACCTGTACCGCACCCTGCGGAACCTCGACCTCGATGGTCTGCTCGAGCGGCTCATGGAGCAAGCCAAAGAGAACGCCGACGGTGGGCTCAGCCCGCTCGAAGAACGCCTCGAACGTGACGAGTTCGACGATCGCATCGAGAAGCTCAAGAAAGAGATCGAGGCCGAGATCCGTCGTCGCCTTGTTGCCGATCGCGGCGCCGAGGCCATGGCCAAGACGTTGCGCAAGCCATTGCCAGAAGACGTTGACTTCATGCACGCCAGCAGGGAGGAGATGGCGAATCTGCGACGAGCGATCTACCCGCTCACTCGCAAGCTCGCAGTCCGGCTGGCCCGCAAGCGTCGTCATGGCCGCAAGGGTCCGCTCGACTTCCGTAACACGGTGCGTCACTCACTGAGCTATGGCGGCGTCCCCGCTGAGCTCAAGTTCCGATACCCCCGCCCGTCAAAGCCCGAGATCATCGTCATCGCTGACATCTCTGGGTCAGTGGCTGCGTTTGCTCGCTTCACGTTGCACCTGGTCTACGCCATCAGCGGCCAGTTCTCGAAGGTTCGCGCCTTCGTGTTCATCGATGGCCTCGATGAGGTCACACATCTCTTCGAAGGGTGTGACGACATCGCTGAAGCCGTGCATCGGGTGAATACCGAGGCCGACGTTGTCTGGGTCGACGGACACTCCGACTATGGCCACGCCTTCGAGGTCTTCTGGGACAAGTACGGCCATGAGGTCAACTCGAAGTCGACCGTGTTGGTGCTCGGTGACGCTCGGAACAACTATCACGCTGCTCAGGCATGGATCATGAAAGAGATCGAGCAGAAGTCTCGCAAGCTCTTCTGGCTCAATCCCGAGCCGAAGGCCTACTGGAACACTGGCGACTCCATCGTGGGCGAGTACGGGGTTCACTGCGACGGCGTGTTCGAAGTACGCAACCTGCGCCAGCTCGAGAAGTTCGTCGACAACCTCGCCTGAGAACTGCTGCCGCTCTGGCGATTTGCGTGGAACTCGTGAAGAATCCCCTGAAGTGGACTTCTTTGCGATTCGAGTGCATCCAAACAAGCGTTTCTCACGAAGCCTTTATCAATGATCCTGCTCGACGCACCTCTACGACCAAAGGCTCTCTTTGCTCCCGGCTATCATCTCGACGTGCCAATGACCCTCGAAGAGCGTTTTGTCGCCGGTGATGACGTCGCCTTGAAAGAAGTCTTCGATCTCCACGGATCGCTAATTCTCAACATCTGTCGCCGCACGTTGGGTGCCGATGCAGAAGATGTTGTCCAGCAAGTATTCGTTGCTGCCTGGAAAGGGCGAGCCTCCTTCGACGCCGACAAGGGCTCGCTGCCGGGGTGGCTGACGGGTATCGCAAAGTTCAAGGCAGTTGACCACCTCCGAGCCAAGGGCCGCCGCCCGCAGAGCGCCGATCGCGAAGTCGAGGATGCCGCTTCCCAATCGGCTGATGTCGGTCGAGTTGCCGATCGCATGCTCTTGACCCATGCGCTGGCCAAGCTGCCGGAAGAGCGTCGCCGGGTCGTCGCTCTGGCCTTCTTCGAAGATTTCACCCATCAGGAGATCAGTGAGCATCTCGCCATGCCACTGGGAACAGTCAAGAGCCACGTGCGGCGTGGTCTCGAGGCGCTCCGGAACACACTCGGCGAACAACCGGTAGGAGAAACCCGATGAGCGGGGCGGACGAATTCGATGGCACGGCGGACAATGGGGAATTCGATGATCTCATCGGTCTTCTCCGTGAAGGTCCGATTGATCTGACCGACGAAAAGCCGAGCGCCAGCCTCTGGGCGGGTATTTCGTCTGAGCTTGGTCTTGCCTCTGGCGACGCGAACCTTCAGCCGGAGCCGGCGGTGCCCGCAGCAGTCCCTCGAAAGCTCGAGACCAGTGCCGCCACCTTCGGGATCGAAGAAGTGGAAGCCAACGAAGACACCAACGTGGTGTCACTGGCCAGTCGCCGTCCGAACTGGGGACGCTCCACAGCGATCTTGACCTTGGCTGCAGCCGTTGTGTTGTTGCTCGCTGTCCCCGTTGCCCTGTCGATGCGATCTGGTGATGATGTCGTGCTGATCGCTGCCGCCGATCTCGAGCTTCTCGAAGGTCAGTCCGGGACAGCCGTGGTCGCTGACCTCGTCTCTGTCAATGGTGATTTGCAGATGAACGTCGATGTCCCCGCTGACGTTGCCGATGGCGAGTTCCTCGAACTCTGGCTCCTCGAACTGACCGACGATGGTGGCGTAGTCACCGAATCACTCGGACGGGTCGACGGTTCAGGACGCTACGACGTGCCCGATGATGTCGATCTCGACCGCTTCACCGTTGTCGACATCTCTGTGGAACTCGATGATGGGAACGACGATCACAGCGGTAACAGCGTCGTTCGTGGCGAGCTCGCCTGAGCCCGGAGCCTCGGAAGCCCGTAGAACCGCACGACCTGAAAATCACAACGGCCGCCTCGATGAGGCGGCCGTTTGCGATTCAGAACGGGTTGATCATTCAGCTCGCAGGAGCTCAGAGACCCGGAACGCCAAGTCGAGGCCCTGGCTGGCGTTGAGGCGAGGATCGCACATGGTCTCGTACTTGGTGGCGAGATCGACGTCGCGAACCTCTTGCCCGCCTCCCATGCACTCGGTGACGTCGTCACCGGTGAGTTCGACGTGAATGCCGCCAGGCCAGGTGCCCGCAGCTTTGTGAGCAGCGAAGAAGCCGGTGACTTCGGCCATCACGTCGTCGAGGTGGCGGGTCTTGTAACCAGTCTCGGCGGTGAAGGTGTTGCCATGCATGGGATCGCACGCCCAGACCACCGTGTGTCCCGCATCTCGTACTGCCTCGAGCAGCGGCGGAAGCGTGGTGGCGACATTGGCGGCACCCATCCGGGAGATGAGTGTGAGGCGACCCGGCTCTTTGTCAGGGTCGAGGGCTGCACACAAGCCAACAACGTCCTCGGGCGTAGCCGTTGGTCCGATCTTGCAACCGATGGGGTTCTTGATGCCCCGGAAGAACTCGACATGTGCTTCATCGAGTTGTCGGGTGCGCTCGCCGATCCACACCATGTGCGCACTGCAGTCGTACCACTCACCGGTGAGGCTGTCCTTGCGAGTCAATGCCTCTTCGTACTGCAGGATGAGCGCTTCATGGCTGGTGTAGAAGTCAGTCTCGTGGATCTCGGGATGGCTCGATGAGATGCCCGCCGCTTCCATGAAACGGATGGCCCGGTCGATCTCTGCGCCAAGCGCCTCGTAGCGAAGGCCAGCGGGGGACTCTGCAACGAATTCCTGGTTCCAGGCTTGCACACGATGGAGGTCGGCAAAGCCGCCCTTGGTGAACGCCCGCAAGAGGTTGAGTGTGGACGCCGACTGGTGGTAGGCCCGCAACAGGCGGTCAGGGTCGGGGGAGCGGTCGCCGGGCGAGAACGGAAGGTCGTTCACCATGTGGCCGAGGAACGAGGGCAGCTCGGTGCCATCGACGGTCTCGGTCGGCTTCGAACGTGGCTTGGCGAACTGGCCAGCAATGCGGCCGACCTTCACGGTGGGAACGCCCGCAGAGTAGGTGAGCACGACAGCCATCTGAAGAATGACCCGCAGCTTGTCGCGGATTGCATCAGCGTTGAATCCGTCGAATGACTCGGCGCAATCGCCTGCTTGCAGCAAGAAGGCTTTGCCGAGCGCGACCTCGCTGAGCTGCTCGCGCAGTTGACGGGCCTCGCCGGCGAAAACCAGCGGTGGGAGGGTCGACAGTTCCTTCTCGACCCGCTCGAGGTCGGGAAGGTCAGGCCAGTTCGGTTGTTGTTTCACCGAAAGCGAGCGCCAGCTACCAGGGTTCCAAGTCACTTCGCCAGTCTCCCTGACGAAACAGTCGAGCACAACGCGTTTTCGAAGACCGTCAACGTGATCGGGTCGAACAGCCGTCACCGGGCACCCAAAACGAAGGGAGCCCCCGCCGGAACGGGGGCTCTCTTTGCTTTAGGATCAGATGGTTCTGAGAATCAGGCAGCGTCGAAGTCGGCGATGACATCGCCGGCCTGATCTCGCACTGCGCTGACGGCACGCTTCACCAGACGGCGAGCGGCTTCTGCGGTCACACCCAGCTCTTCGCCGACTTCGCGATAGCTGCGCTTGCGGCCGTCGTTCAGACCGAAGCGCTGCTCAACGGCGTAACGAGCTCGGGGATCGAGCACGTCGAGGAGGCCGGTGACCATGGTCTCTTCGGCCTTGGCCATGACCTCGATCTCGGGGCCGGGCTTGGCGTCGGGGAGGAGGTCGACCAACTCGTTGGAGTCGTCGTCGCCGATGGTGCGATCGAGCGAGGTGGGGGTGGTGAGGCGATGAAGGCGTGCGTGCTCATCGTCGAGTTCGTCGCCGTCACCTGAGACGGCACGAAGGGCGGCACGCAGGCTGGCTGAGCGATCGCCCGGAAGGCGGACGAGGCTGGCCTTCTGGTCGAGTGCACGACCGATGGCCTGGCGAATCCAGAACGTTGCGTAGGTGGAGAACTTGAAACCCTTGCGCCAGTCGAACTTGTCGACTGCGTGCTCGAGGCCGAGGTTGCCTTCCTGGATGAGGTCCAGGAGTTCCATGGAAGGGGGGAGGGGGTAGCGACGGGCGACGCTGACGACCAACCGGAGGTTGGCTCGGATGAAGCGGTCTTTGGCCCTGGCAGCTGCTCGTGCTGCGCGGCGGTTGGTGACTGAGTCGTCACCAGCCTCGATGGCTTGGCGGGCGTCGTGGCCCTTTTCGATGATCTGGGACAGCTCTCGTTCCTCGTCTGCAGTGAGGAGAGGCACGAGGCCGATTTCGTTTAGGTATTGACCGACGGAGTCACTCATGGCGCGCTCTTTATCTTTGGGGTGCGAAGGGGGCGTTTGCGGGTGTGAGCATCGTTGCTCGGGAACCGATTCTTTGTGAACATGCGGGATCGATAGATGCGGGACAATGCTCTACGTTGAGCTGCGTTTGCTGTCCGATGCTGCCGGTGCCACCTGCGAACGATCCGGGAGTCTTGTGCCGGAATGATTGCAGTGACGTTCAAATACTGAGGGTGATTGCTGAGATGTTGTCTTGTTAGCGGAGTCGGTTCAAGTTGTGCTGCAGGTAGGTTTTGCAGGTATGCCGTGCGCTACGTAGGACGAACGTCGAAACTAGTACAGATCGTTCCCGCTGTCAGGGTGACATTCGTCACTTCGAGTTGAAAGACGTTACTTCTGAGGTATGACCGCCGACACGCCAGGACCGAGTATCCGCAGCGCTGACAACAGCGCCGAGTTGCGTGGCGTCGGTCGGCGGACGATCGGGTTGTTCGGCGGTACGTTCGATCCCATTCACCACGGCCATCTCGCTGCGGCTTGGAATGTTCGCCAGCTGCTGGGTGTCGATGAGGTTTGGCTGGTGGTGGCCAACGACCCGTGGCAGAAGAGTGGCGACCGAAGCATCACGTCAGCGGGAACTCGCCTCGAATGGGTTCGCCAGGCCGTGAGCGGGTTCGACGGCCTCGAAGCATCTGCTGTCGAGATCGAAACGGGCGGCGCCAGCTACACCGTTGACACGGTCGCAACGCTGCGCGGCCGGTACCCCGACGTCGCGTGGTCGCTGATCGTCGGGACTGATGTCGTGGCTGATCTCGACACATGGCATCGAGCAGAAGAACTTCGCGAGGACGTCGAGATCATCGCAGTGCATCGTCCGGGAAGCGCAAGCGTTGTTGCTCCACCCGGTTGGTCGGTACGAGATGTCGCTATTCCTGCCGTCGATCTTTCCTCGACGCAGCTGCGCGAGTTGGCGTCGTCTGGACGCTTGCTGCACTTCCTCGTGCCCGCCGTCGTCGCTGATGCCATTGCCGAGTCGGGGATCTATCGGCGGTCGGTCGACAGCGAGACAGGCGATTCGGCATGATTCGCCAAACCACGACGATCCCTGTCGTCGAGCCACCGACCGCGGACCCAGCATCGAGATCTCGTGTTGGCCGATGGTTGTTCATCGCTGTCGAGATTGCGTTGCTCGGAGCGATCCCGATCCTCGCACTGTTGGGGTTTCGAACACTGCTCGAGACTCAATCCGGTGAATTCGCTGTGGAACCGGGCCCGAGCGACGCCGGTTGGGCAGCTGCAATCGACTCGTCGCCGTTGAGCATCATCATCGATGTCGACGAGGGGCGCGTTGGCGGCGCCGTGCTCTTGGCCCCGAGCGGCGACGACGTCGACGGGGGTACTGTCATCTTGATCTCGGGGGCTACGCAGATCGACGGCGTCGCCTTGTCCGAACGGGACCCGGCAGGGGTGGTGTCGGCGATCGAGGAGGCCCTACGGCTCGAACTCGGAGTGCCCGCCATTGCCGACAGCGTGGGATGGGAGCTGCTGCTCGGTGGCGAGTCGATCGAGCTCGCCAACCCGGATCCGGTGGTTGCTGACGCTGCAAACCCGGAGACCGACGCCTCGGAGGCAGTTGATGAAAACGGTGACGATGATTCCAGCCTCGAACCATCGATCCTGATTCCCGCTGGCCGAGTGACGGTGGCGCCAGCTGATCTTGCGGCGTTGTCGAGCCGTCCCCCGATCGTCAGCTCGGATCTCGAGGCGCTCGAATTTCGCCGTGACGTGCTGTGGCGAACCCTGCTCGTCAATGCCACCTTCGACACAGACCTCGATGGCGACGCAACGCTGGTCACTGCTGCTCGACACATCGAACGCATTGCGAGTGGTGTGAACAGAATCGAGTCGCTGCCGCTCGACGGATCAACCATCGATCCGACGGCGACGGAGGCCCTGATTCGGTCTGCGGTTCCTTTGCCACGTGGACATGCGGTGGGCGCTCGACTGCAGGTGCGAATCATCGATCGCAGCGGCGGCAACGACCTCGAGGCAGCTGCGAGAAACCTGGGCAGCGCAGGTTTCGAGGTGGTGCAGATCGCCAATGCATTCGTCTTCGACGACGGGGTGACTCAGGTGCTCGCCCCTCCGGTGGGTGACGAAGCTGAGGTCGCGAGGCTTGTCGACCTCGCTGATGCCGCTACCGTTCCTCCAAGCCTCGATGCCGAAGCTGCGTCCGTTGTGACGTTGTTGCTCGGCCCCGACGCTGAAATCGCCCGATCCGCTGAATGACCAATCCCCTGAATGCAGAGTGCATGTGACCGACACGGCAACTGAATCTGTCCAACCCGATGAAGATGACCAGCGCTGGGTCCGAGTGGCCCTCGACGCTGCTGAGGAAAAGCTTGGCACCAACAGTCGTGCGTTCTTCGTCGGTGAATCGATCGGCATCACCGACTGGTTCGCAGTGACTTCGGGGAACAACGGCCGCCAGGTGCGAGCCATCGTCGACGAGGTCGAGTACCAGGTTGCTCTGGCCGGAGGACCTCGCCCGAAGCGGGTCGAGGGCAAGGACACACTCACTTGGGTCCTCATGGACTTCGGAGCGTTCGTAGTGCACGTCTTCGACACCGAGTCGCGCGAGTTCTACGACCTCGAACGCCTTTGGCGAGACATGCCCGAACTCACCCGTTAGGTCCACCAGGACAAGTCAACGAAATGTGCGATGTTGTGAGCGTCAGCGAGCAACTCGGATTTTGCCGAAGGCGAAAACGCTAGGCGACGATGTTGACGAGTCGACCGGGGACGACGATGACCTTCTTCGGATCATTGCCGTCCAGGAACTCCACCACTCGTTCATCGGCTCGAGCAGCAGCCTCGATGGCATCAGAGGATGCGTCGGCGGCGACCATGATTTTGCTGCGGACCTTGCCGTTGATCTGAATCGGGTACTCGACGGTGTCCTCGACGAGCATTGCTTCGTCGAGTGCGGGGAAGGTCTCGAAGGCCAGGGTCGACTCGTGACCGAGTCGACTCCAGATCTCCTCCGCGATGTGTGGTGCCAGCGGAGCGAGCATCAACGCCATTGCCTCGACGACTTCACGCGGTGACTGGCGATCCGCCTCGGTGCCGACTTCGCTGGTGAGCGCGTTGTTCAACTCGATGAGTTTTGACACTGCAGTGTTGAAACGGAGGCTGGCGAAGTCCTCTTGGACATCGGCGATCGTGCGGTGCAGCGTGCGGCGTAGATCATCGGAAGGATCGACGTCGGCGACGACGGTGTTGCCAGAGTCCTCCTCGACCACATTGCGCCACACCCGCTGCAGGAATCGCTGCATGCCGATGACGTCACGGGTGTTCCACGGACGCGAAGCATCCATCGGGCCGGTGGACATCTGGTAGAGCCGGAACGTGTCAGCGCCGTATGCCTCGTACATGTCGTCTGGCGTGACCATGTTCTTCAAGCTTTTGCCCATTTTTCCGAATTCCCGGGAGACCGGCTGGCCGTCATGGCTGAAAGACCCGTCTGCTTCGACGACCTCGGTGGCCTCGACGGGTTGACCTCGCTCATCTCGGAAGGCCGCGGCTTGGATGTAGCCCTGGTTGAAAAGTCGGTGGTACGGCTCGGAGGCCGTGACATGTCCGAGGTCGAACAGCACCTTGTGCCAGAAGCGGGCGTAGAGCAAGTGGAGTACGGCGTGCTCGACTCCTCCGACGTAGAGATCTACGCCACCAGAATGGCCCTCTTCCTTTGGGCCGAGCCAGTAGGCCTCGACCCCTGGATCGATGAAGGCATCGTCGTTGGTCGGGTCGAGGTAGCGCATCTGGTACCAGCAGGAGCCAGCCCACTGCGGCATCACATTGACGTCGCGTCGGTACTGCTTCAGGCCGTCGCCGAGATCGAGTTCTACGTTGACCCACTCGGTGGCCCGCGCCAGCGGCGGCTGTGGCTCGGTGACATCGTCGTTGGGGTCCAGCGGGTCCGGTCGGAAGTTCTCGAGCTCTGGCAGCGTGATCGGGAGCATGTGATCGGGGATGGCATGCGGCCGGCCATCCTCGTCGTACACGATGGGGAACGGCTCGCCCCAATAGCGCTGCCGGCTGAAGAGCCAATCGCGCAGTCGGTACGTGATCGCTGCCTCGCCATGTCCGTTGGCTTCGAGCCAAGCGTTGGTTGCTGCAACGCCTTCGGCGACTGATGAGATGCCGGTGAGGTCGAGTGAGTCGTTTGTCGAGTTGATGTACGCGGCATCGCCGACGAAAGCGACCGGCCAGGTGGCGGTGTCGGTCGTCGGTTCGATGTCGTGGTCTTGGAACCAAGAAGACGATGGCTGCTGGATGGCGACGATCTCCAGCTGGAATTTCCGAGCGAATTCGAAGTCTCGTTGGTCGCCACACGGCACGGCCATGATGGCGCCGGTGCCGTACCCCATCAGTACGTAGTCGGCGATCCAGATGGGGATCTGGTGTCCATTCAACGGGTTGGTGGCCATCGAGCCTGTGAAGACCCCGGTCTTTTCCCGGGTGTCGTCCTGGCGAGTCTTGTCGTCAGCCTCGGCCGCAATGACCTGGTAGGCCTCGATGGCGGATCGTTGGCCGTCGGTGGTGAGTTCGGCCACCAGAGGGTGTTCGGGAGACAGCACCATGAAGGTGGCACCGAACAACGTGTCCGGTCGGGTGGTGAAGACGTCGATGGAGCCAGCGGGGGAGTCGAACCCAACACGGGCCCCCTCGCTGCGGCCGATCCAGTTGCGCTGCATGATCTTGATCGGTTCTGGCCAATCCAGGGTGTCGAGATCGGCGATCAATCGATCGGCGTACTTGGTGATGCTGAGCATCCACTGCCGCATGTTGCGCTTGAACACCGGGAAGTTGCCCACGTCGGACAGGCCATCGGCGGTGACCTCTTCGTTCGCGACGATCGTGCCGAGGCCGGGGCACCAGTTGACCGGAGCCTCGGAGGTGTACGCCAGGCGGTAGCCATTGACGATGTCGGCCTTGGCGTCAGCGTCGAGATTCGCCCACACAGTGTCGCCAGGTGCGGTCCGGGTGCCAGCGTCGAACTCTGCGATGAGCTCGTCGATCGGGCGGGCCTTGTCGGTCTCGTCGTCGTACCAGGCGTTGAAGATCTGCTGGAAGATCCACTGGGTCCAGCGAAGGAAGCTTTCGTCAGTGGTGGAGACGCTTCGGCGAGCGTCGTGGCCCAGCCCCAGCTGGCGCAGTTGGCGCCGCATGTTGGCGACGTTCTCCTCGGTGTTGACCCGAGGATGTACACCGGTGGCGATGGCGTGCTGCTCTGCCGGCAAGCCGAACGCGTCGTAACCGAGCGCATGGACGACGTTGTATCCGGCCATGCGGTGGTAGCGAGCAAACACATCAGTGCCGATGTAGCCGAGCGGGTGGCCGACGTGGAGGCCCTTGCCAGAGGGGTACGGAAACATGTCGAGCACGAAGAGCTTCTCTCGCCGATCGACCTTCTCTGGTTCGGCGAGCGGGCCGGACGGATTCGGGGCTTCGAAGGTGCCTTCGGCTTCCCAACGGTCCTGCCAGCGCTGCTCGATCGTGGCTGCGAGAGCAGCGTCGTAGCGATGAGCAGGCTTGTCCGGGGTGCGAGAGGTGACGGTGTCAGACATACAGCGGTCAGGTTACGACGGACCTGCGGGCGAGAGGTGGAGATTTCGACCAGGGCCTACGTTGCTGGCTGCGATCTGCTTGGTAACATCACCGCTCCCGTACGGGTGATTCGGGGCTTTAGCTCAGTTGGTAGAGCGCTTCCATGGCATGGAAGAGGTCAGGAGTTCAATTCTCCTAAGCTCCACAAACGTTTCCCCAGGTCAAGACCCTGGGGGAGCGGTAAGGCAAGGGCACAGCCCGAGCCGAGTGAGCGATTTGGTGAGCAACGGACGTTACGCACTCCGACCACCAAACAAGGAGCGCCACCATGGCCACAGAACCAAGCGAAGCCGAACTCGACGAACGGCTCACCAGACTCGAGACGATGACAGGCGAGATCTCCGAACTCGTTGACCAGTTGGCGCGGCGAGTGCTCAGCCCCGAGTCATACCAGGCGCTCGTCGCTCGGAGGCAGTCATGAACCGGAACGTGGGCGATCGCTACAGCCGACCCAGCCTTAAGGGTCAGGAGCTCGCAGACCGTCTGTCAACGATTGCGTCGATGCTCAATCGCGGCGAGAGGACCCCCCCCGAGATCTTCAACGAGCTTGATGCTCGCCAGCACGTCTTCGAGGCCCACCAAGCCGCATGCGATCTCGTCGAACAGGTCGAGTGGGCACACAAGCTGGCCAAGGACGGCGGCGGTGATCTGTCTGGGCCGAGAATGATCCGGGAGCTTGTCGAAACGCTGGTGGGGCTTCTCACCGAAGACATCGACACGGGGCTCGATGACAGGTCTCTCTTGATGTCGTGTCGTCGATCGGTGCTCGTCGGCGACGTCGACGGACTCATGTCCGAAGGAGCGTTCGAGCTCTCCGAGATCAATGAACTGCTCGAGTACCTCTACCCGGTTCTGAGCTGCGGCCACGTCCGCTGATTGACGGTGACGCTTGGATTCCGAACCGGAATCCAAGCGCTGCCGTGGTTGGTTCAGCGGTATCCGGACCGCCGGACTAGTCCGGATGGGAGAAGTAGATCGCCAGCTTTGTCCGGAACTGAAGTCGCAGCTCGTCCTCCATCTGCGACAACTTGCCGTCGAGCAACATCTCAATCGCGTCCTTCGGCGGGGCGATCGGCATCATGAGCGAAAAGTCGGCGACGCCAAACTCGTACTTCTCGGACCGAGCTTCCTCGAGAGGGAACAACGTGAGGAAGCCATAGTTGCCATCGTCGCCAATGGTGCCACACCGACGGATTGGGGCGAGTCGATCGGCATCACGCTCACCAACCGGAGGCGTGAAGACCGGAGCGACGTGCACTCCCTGCCGCCCTCGTGGGTTCTCGATATCGCAGCAGTGAGTGCAGACGACGACGATTTGACCGTCTTCGTGCGGAATTGTCCTCTTTCGGAGAACCGGAAGCTGACGACTCGCTACGGTCCCCAACCTGTCGGAGGTCTCGAGAGACTCCTTCAGATTCCAGACCGGAATCGGCGGGATGACACAGAGATCGCCCTGACGAAGAGCCGCAACGTCATCGTTCGAGATCGCGTCCGCCAAGGGAGCTAATCGACTTCCCAGTGCAACTCGAACAAGTCGGGCGAGGTAGCTGCCTCAGTGACGATGCTCTCGATCCATTCGGGCGGGACGAAGATCTCACTGCGGTCAAGGCGATCCTCGGGCGGTACTGATTTGGAAGCCACACCGAAGAGCTGAGACAAGATGCTCGAACCCACACTGTCCGAAGCGGTGCCGCCGATCTGGTTCGAGGACCCTGAGAAGTCAGTGATGCCAGCGGTGAGCAAACGGATCGCTCGCTGATCGTCGACGTTCATCTCCTCAATCATCTTCATCGTGGCTCGCGCCAGCTGCGATGGAGCAACGGTCTCCGAAGTTCGCTGCGAAGGGAACGGCAGGACGTTGCTCTCGGATGGGGAGCTTGCGAAGAAATCTTCGGAGGCGACCGCACTCATTTGACGGGGACCTTCTCGGCCAGTCCGGAAAGGCTCTGCACGAAACGTTGCGACAGACCGGCGGACTTTGGCAACCGACCAATCGCGTTCTGGGGTCGAGTGATCTTGTTGTTCCTCTCAGGGTCGAAGTGATAGTTCATGTCCACCACGACCCGTTGATCACCGTCAAATGCAACCTTAGCTCGGGCAGCATTTGCATCTCCTGGCGACACCAACATCACGATCTCCACCACCGACTCAGCGACGGAGGCTGCGGCGTCAGAAACCAGCCTCTCTCGCAGACCCGCGACGTCGATCGACTCGTCGGTTAGCGACCAAACGAAGTTGTGGCCGATGCCAGTGATCGACCGACTTCCAGCAAATTCAGCGAACTTGTTCGTATCGTCGCAGATCGCGTTGATGGAGTCTTCAGACGGATCGATGCCTTGCGCAGAGCACTGGAAACGCTCCGGATTGATGACGATCGAGTACGGACCCGCTTCGATTTGCAGCAAGACTGGGACTCTCAGCTTCTCGTTCGGCTCGTTGCCCCCGTAGTCAAAATCCTCGACTCGCGTGCGCGTGACTGGGAAACCTTCTCCTAAGAGCACGATGTTGTGGGTCAGTGAAAGCATGGTTTGACATCCTCGGAGTGCCGTGAGGCTAATTGAACTGATAGTTCTATGTCGGCCGCAAGGTCAAATTGCTGATGTGGGGGCCAATTCATGCTGCGTTTTTGAGGTTCTGACGTGCTCTGGCGGGTGTTCCGGCCCATATGCCGTGCTCGGACCCTTCGACAGCTTGAGCGTGGCGTTCGACAGCCACAGTGCACCCAGCGCAGATGATCTTGGCTTTCTCGGTGGAGTCGCCGACCTCAGGGAAGAACCACGCGGTCGGCTTGCCGCGGCACGCAGCCTTCTGCCGCCACGCTGGGCGTTGCATGACGGCCTCGAGGGTGGCGGCCTGGCCGGACTGGATTAGATCGTTCAGAGCGTCGCTCAACGCTTGACCTTTCGTTTCGTTGCTGGGGATTGGTGTGTGGTGCCGAGCCGGGACCGGTGGGTCATCGCCGGTTAATGGCGCCCGATGAGACCCAAACCGGCTCGGCACCACGAACTAGCGGCCGTCGTAGATACGGCCGTCGGCTACACGCCGGTTCGGCAAGGGCTGGGCACGGCCCGACATCGAGCCCAGAGGACCCACCCTTGGAAGGGGATGGCCTCGGACCCACTCGCCTAGATCCGTCTTCGGCTCGACCCCGAAACGTTCGTTACTGCTGCCCGGCAGCGGACGTGGCACCGGCTTGGAGTCAGCCGGTGGTGCCGCTGGTTCGTCGGCACGCAGCCAACCAGTCAGGTCGAGGTCGTCGCTCATGACGCCTTCGCCAAACTGACCGCAGGGTCACCCAAGTCAGCGAAGTTGGTCAGGGCTTTCGACGTGATCCACCAGCCGTTCCGGTTGGCCTTGCCGGGCATCGAGCCAACACCGAACTGCGGCGGCGGGCTGTTTGTCTCATCGACTGCAGGCAACTGGCCCGAACGGCACCAGTCGACAACCTCAGCGACCGCCACCGGACGCCAGAACACCGCAGAGAAGTACTCGGCCGCATCGACTGCGGGGTAGTCGGTCCGGTTCAACGTCGGCACCGCGGGACCCGAGTAGGCGTTACGCAGCCCAGCGAAGTCAGGCCGGACAACACCGGCAGTCTTCGGAGCGGGCCACGACGCCAACAGGTCGAGTCGGGCCGACAGATCAGCGAGGGTGGATGACGCTTGCTCGAGCTCGTCGACTTTCGCCGCGAACTCAGCGCGGAGCTGGTCGTGCATCGCCAAGAGCGGCGCTCGCATCGAATCGGCCCGATCAGCGAACAACTCGACCAACTCGGCTGCCATGTCGTCGATCGAGGGCCGCAGCGCAGCCGTCGTCGTTGTCGCACGACGGATCATCTCGAGCGCCTTGTCTTCCTCGGTGGTCTTCACGTCGGCATCGGGGTTCTTCGCCAATGCGACACGGAACGCATCGACGTCTTTTTGCTGTGCGTCGATGATCAGAGCGTCCTTGCCGGCCTTGACCTTCACAACGTCGGCGTAGCGGACCAGCGCAGCCCGATACGCCTTGTTGGCGCCGTCGAGCTCGGCGTCGCCGGTCGAGGGAAGGTCGGGCAGCTTGATCGGCGCACCGACTCGCTTCGCTGAATCTCGCATGGATCGCGGAATGGACCGCTGGTTGTACTTGCTCATGTGTTTCTCCTTGGTTTGGGGATTGGGGTGTCAGCGCGTAGCGCCGACGCTTGCGGTTGGTGCCGACCAGTGACGGCCTGCCTTCCAGACACCGGACCAGTTGCCACGCGGGAACCGTTCGACGATCTCGGCTTCGGTCAGACGACGAATCGACCCATCGGTCAGGACGTCCCAGACAGCCGACGCCGAACCGTCGAGCGTTTCGAGGACATCGAGGACGCTCAACTCATCCGGGCTGATCGTCACACCGGCCGCCTCGCGAACAGAGTGCTTGGCGACCGGGACAGGGGCACCAGAGTCCAACAAGACCGACCAACGCCGGTACTCGTCGAGCAACTCGTTGTAGAGGTGCCAGCAGCGATGCTTGTCGTCGATTGCGTCCACAAAGGACTCGAACCGGGCAACGTCGGCGGCGTTGATCTCAACGATCAGCGCCCGGACACCGTCAGCAACGGCGACGGCTGGCTGCCGTTTCCGTCTCACGACACGCTCTTGAGCGAGTAGGGCTGGCGAACACCGGCACGGCGCTGCGTCCGCTCGACAGCGCCTTCACCATCGTCGTCTTCAGGCAGGCGAAGAGCAGCCAAGATGCGAGCGAGTGCGAGCCGTTGCTGCCTTGCCTCGGTCAGCGCCGGGTGCGCCTTCGACCCATGCGGGCCAAGAACGATCGCACCCTCGTCCTTGACCAACTTGTCCAGAACGTCCAACGCATCGACGGTGCGGACCGCTTCACGTAACAACGTGAGCTCGTGCTCCTCGAGGTCATACTCATCGACGATCGACAGCCACAAACGACGGCCGCCCGCCTTTGTGCCGTTCGGGACCTTCAGGGCCTTCTCAGCGCTCATGAGAGGGCCTCTGAGCCACTATTGGGATCGTTTCGGCCCCAGGCAGATAGCGGACAGCAGGGCCTATCGGTTGCCTTAGAGACTGGTCTGCCGGTTTCCCCCCAGGGGGGTGCGGTGGCCAGGAAGGCTTGTGGACGTTGTGTGCTGGTCGTTTGGTTCATTGCTGTGTCCTTTGCTCGTGTTGTTCGCTTGCTTGTGTCGCCTGCCGGCGAGGGGGCGGGGGCGGGGGGTGTCGATGACGGTGCGGGTGTGCGTGGGGTGGGGCGGCGACGGGTGTGGGGTGGGCTTGG